>Ga0131853_10003684_pt1 | contig 27551 bp, 16 predicted proteins | sample TergutLab28metaG_FD_92764 | JGI IMG/M metagenome (GOLD analysis project Ga0131853, IMG submission 92764) | Labiotermes labralis P1 segment gut microbial communities from Petit-Saut dam, French Guiana - Lab288 P1 (version 2) (version 2) | ecosystem: Host-associated > Arthropoda: Insects >...
AAAAAAGAAAAAAAAGGAAGGGGGGGGGGGGGGGGGGGGTTCTTATGGGTAAACATATTGCAGTAGGAAAGGAGTTTCATGTCTATGAAAAATATCTAATGTAAGAAAAGGGTGCGAAGTTTTTACTTTGATGGCCTAAATGTACCGTCCATTGGGCACTGACGGGGCCAAACAAATGTTAGTTACAATTTCTTGGACACTGTCCATTGTCATAATTGAACTGCACTTATGTAAATTCAGTGGCTTTATGATTTTCTGAGACGACTGGCAAGGTAGTATTGACGTCATGAATGTCCTTTGAGAATGTTCCATGGTCTGTATGGGTATTTTATTGTACACTTTGTGTGTACTTAAGTATTATTGAGTTCTGGAGGAAACAAATTGGAAATAGTAACATGATCGACAGGTACCTCTAATGCAGCATAGTTTAGTGGCAAATAAATCCTCCCGTAGAGGCCATCAATAACCGTACTTCATGTAGCTTTTGCAGTCCCTGAAGTATAGATACATTGAACGGCTCTGGAACCTTCAGTTTATAGGAATTCACGTTGATTGATTGCTCCAGCTCTGGGTTTAATATCTATTTCTGCTTCCCCAGAGTTAATCCGATGACATGAGTGTAAGTTAAAAAACAATACATGTAACATAAATGTCTTCTCAGAGCGGAAGAGTAATATGCCTAGGGTTTATATGTGCTATAATCTTGGTTCGATTCCTGTCGCCACATTTTTACCCTTTATTTTTCAAACTTTCATGGTTAAAACGGGAGCTTAAGTTTGAGCTCCGTTGCCATTAACACGAATTAAAGTGCTCCAGGGTGTTCCAAGCGGTTACGGAATCAGGGACAAAGGTCCCATTTTCTGAAAGGAAATGGTGATACACATATTATTATAATTTATAAGGCGTCCCTGTGATTGAATTGTAGCAGTGGACGCTGGAAAGAAGCCGTAGATAATTCAAGACCAAACTCTTTCTCTATGAAGTAATCTCTGCGGGCATTAGGGTTGTTTATTGACTAGAGGGAATACAGTCATAAGGGATGGATTTACTACCGCTATTTAGCGAGAATATGCCTTTGTATGTTTTCTGGTCAGTTGAACAACAAGGCTAAATGCTGTTACGTAAGAAGCGCAGTGCCATATCTTCATCCAAGGCATTTATAGAAGCGCGGAAAGGGAGGAATAGTTAATACAGGCCATTTCTGCTTCAGAGATATAAAAGTGTTTCTTGCATGGATTCGGTAGTTTGGTTGTATTTAATTTAAATGCACTCAAGTTCTGTCAGTTCAATAAATTACTGGATACCGTCAGGTAACCCAGCTATTGTCGAAGATTACGACCAGTACGTGTATGTAACATGCGTACATATCGGTAACAAACGGAGCTTGAATGATTTGTTGGCAAACCTGCTTTTGAGTAATTTAAATGGTAAAAGTGAAGGCCAACAAATGAGATTCTTAAGACCACTTTTAGACCTAACCATGCTGGATAAACAAAGGAACACAAGCATATGTACACGACATCGCCCAGTACTAACAGAAATGGAAGAAACGTTTGGCAAGGATGGACAAAGATAGGCTTTCTAGGAACAACCGGGTAGACGCCGTGATCTAGGGAGACCACAACAACGATGTAAATACCAGGAGCGTGTTCAAGATCAAGAGGAGCAGATCTTAATGGACTCACGGTTCTTTATGCCGATGATGATGATATAAAGGGTCATATTAGCCTGCAGACTTGCCACCACGTCATGAACTCATGTGTTGGGAGGCAGAAAATATTGCTGTAAATCCTACTTTAATTGACATGGACGCTTAGCTTTTAATTGGTGTCGCTTTACGTGTATGTTCCATCGCTTCAGAGTTGGTCTTGTCCTTGACGTCGTGCCGTTGTATCAGACGTCCGGCCCTCGTGTTTCTTTTGTGGCTGATGTGTCTGTCCCTGCTGACGGTATAATATTATGCGTGTAGGCTATGTCAGATTGTTCTCGTACTTCCTTCCACCTGTTCGGAGCAGTGAGAGACCGGTATGTGGCGCACACATCCGCGCTGCGTGTAGGTGGCACACAGGGAGGAACAGTCGCTTTGTGTTAAGTCAATTAATGGACTGGGAAGAAAGATGTCGTAATGGAAGATATGTGACCTGTGCCACTGTGAATATTTTTGAGAGGCACGTGTGTGTGATTTAACCTCCACGTTGGAAGCTGTTTGGTCTGCAATAAAGCTTTGGATTTGTATTGTAATGTTGTCCAGTTTTACAGGAAGAATGTAGGACAGCGAGGGGTGATTACTTCAGGAGGAAGAGAAGATTTAACATACACCGTGCCTTCGTCATCCGTTGTAGGATATTTAATTTTTTTACAGGAATTTTTTTCTTAATTTCGGTATGTGCCTAAAGATTTGTTTCGGAAATAGGCGTTTTGGAAGACACATAAAAAGATAGTCGAACCGGATTTAGGAGCTAAAACGGACTACTAGTGTAATAGTAGTAGTAGTAGTAGTTATTGTGTTGTGTTGGTTGGTTGGTTTGTTGGTTAGTTGTTTGGTTCGTTCATTTGTTCGTTGTCGTGATGGGTTGGCGGTGCTAGTGGCTGCGGCAGTAGATCTTGCTTTCGGATATGGCAGGGCGGAAATCGTCATAGAGTTCTGTTGCGATTTTTTTTTTTGCAAAGTGTTACGTTGGAATTAATTTTCATTTGTACAGTACAGGCTGCAGGCATTTGACTATATTACATTCTATGACATCCGAGTAACACTTATTAACCTTTCGAGGGAACCTCCTCATATTACGATGTTCTGAGGGTCAGGATTCTTTTCCGAGGGTGATCGTCAACCTTGTGAGCAGGGAGGCATTGTTCCGTCGTGGTAATGCCGGTATGCACTGTTCTCAATCTGTGTCTCTAACTAGTGTAGAGGTGTTACTTCTCTGATTTGCACCGAATGATCTGTATCCATTCTAAACACCACGGAAGCTGCGGGTGTGAGGTAGGGACATCATGGATCAAATTTAAAAGAAGGGTGGGGGGGGGGGGCGAGCAGTGGGCTACCCTCTGATCAGTAAAATGTCACTATCTGCATGTAGCTAGTGTCGGTTAGTAATTGAAATACGCGGGAATAATTGGATTTCGAGTACTGTATACTGCTGTGGCGTGATAATGAACATTTTGTTTGAAGCTGCGTAGCATTTTTTTTTTGTCGTTGTACATTGAGTTCTTTTTCGGCCTCGTATTTCTGCTTGTTGTGAAGAGCCGGACTCTTCTTCCCTTCAGTTTGAGCCTGGTATGAATTACAACTATGCTTATGGCTGCGCTGACCAGACACCTCGCTGTGTGTGACTGTCGTGTTATAGACCTTTCTGAGGTATTTCAGTTGCAGATGTTATTGGTAGATGGAAATTGAAACCAGAATTCTTCATTTCGTTTCCATCAATGTATACATTTTTGTGTGTAAAATTAATTTCTGTTCAGTGTTCGTGTTCACTGCGCGTCTGTCGTTCAGCTGCCAACTGAATTTGAAAGCTGACTTTTGTGCTGTGGAGAAACTTCTAAATCAGCTGGCGCGCTTTCTGGACAATGTAGTATTGTTTGTGCTTGGTATATTAATTTCGAGGTTTATTTAGCGCACTTGTGCTCATTTTGATATCTGTTGTAGACTTATTTGTATTCATATGAAATGAAGGTAGTTGTAATGGTTTATTATGAGGTTAATTTCGATTATGATAATGATTCTCTATGTTTGGCAAATAGTCATGCAAATTTCGTCATTTGGAAACCACAGACTATAGATCTGTGTTGGCCTGTTATGACCGAGTGGATCATTCTGTGTTATATCCACTACAGAAACGACTGGCTTTCGTTAAACGCCCCTGCTTCGTATTGAATGCAATGTATGATTCACGCTTTAAGCCCAAATTTCGATTTATTTTGAGACGCAGTTTTCTTTAATTTTTACTTTTTTTCACCACGTTGTCCAGTCAGTGAATTTAATATATGCTGGAACGATTTCCTTAGAACCTTTTTCTTATAATTGTCCATTGCCTTTAATAAAGACACTGCATAGAGTATAATAACCATCCTGTACAAAATACGAACATGTCTTCATAGTACATGCAAACGTGGTTCATCTAAGATTGCGCCCACTCTTCAACTTCTTCCTTCGTTTCTTAACTTGTCATATAACCTCCATTTTTGTTACATTGTGTGTTTAAAAAAGTAGCCAAAAATGCCTTGATTACCGAATTTTATACGACCTAGATCTATCTCTTGTCCGAAAGTCTTTCAGGATAAAATTCTTGATTCGTCGCGTAAAGAGCTATCGTTTTTATAATCAATACAAAAGCATCGTCCTGTCGTTGAGCACCTGCGTCAATCGTGTGAGCCCTTTGCTCAGCTGTCTGCAGTAGTTGCGCTAACTGCCATTGCCTGCATTCACCTGCTGTCTAACACTGGTTGCGGGTAGTTTGCACTGCGCACTCTTAGAAGCTGCGCACTTTTACCCAACCTTACCTTATTTAAAATTGAAGGCACACCTTCTTCTCAAACTTTCTCTATATAACAAACGACTGCATTACTGTTACCAGATAGGAGGACATGCAGCAAGAATGCGACGTAAGAAATGCGAATATTGGTTTAGGGGTCATGTGGGATATCTAAGCTTATATGGGAGGACGGTACTAAATAATGTCTTAAATATTTGTGGTGATGGGATGTGGAATGGATGCACCTGGCTCAGGTGGGCTTTTGCCAACACGTTTATTTCCCATAAAATTCTTCGCCAGTTGAACGATTAGGGCACACTGCGGTTTGTAATAAATATGTTGGGAACGTCCTTAAATTACTTAGATAATAGGCAGACTACCTATAAACGTAACATTGAAGCACGTTCGCTTAACAGTTGTTGCCGTGGAAGATCTATACGTGTTACACTTTCTGAGTGTTTGTTTTTAGCCACAGTTATCCAGCATGCAAAGCGCCTGAGCCGTATGATATTGTGATCTGTGTCCTGTCTGGCTCTACCATTTTTTCTACATCATCTCATATACAGCACGATTTTCGGGGGAAAGAAAATTTGAACATAAAATGTGTGCTGTCATTTTCTCTACAAATGTAGTGTGTAACACTTCTCATTCTAATAAGAATTCAGCGAGATGTTATCATAAATGTGCATAGATCTTATTCTTGTAAGATTTAAATGAAATTGAATATTTGTGTACACATTATTGGTAAATCCTCATATATCAAATTTCATAAGAATCCTTCTAATGGGAGCCGAATTTTTCCGTGCGGACGGACGTACAGACAGACACGACGAAGATAATTGTTTCTTTTTGAAATTTTGCGAATGCGCCTAAAAATGAACCAGGCTGCTGGCCGGGCTGATTGTCCTTGTGAGGGATTTATAGATCGTGGATTATTGTGTGACCATTTGTTAATATTGGGCACAATATGTCAGTTATATATGAATTCTCCTGTCGGAACATTACAAAAGTTAGTTCTCACGTCTTGGACTTTGTCGGTTACTTTGGTTCTAAGTGAAAAGCAATGAATTTAAAACATCTGACTAACCGTGTAGCCAATGTCACGGGGTCGCTTTCCAGAAGAACTGATTTCTTCAGAAAACATGTACGAGCACAAATGTAAATAGGCAGCAGATCATCTGTTGGTGTAGTATTTTACGGAGTGGATGATTTGGATTTAGTTTTACCTGTCAGTTACTAATTGAGCAGTCGCCAGTAATGTTTTTGCTGCGTTAAGCTAAGAAACGGAGCAATTGCATGCATAGTGCTGGTGGTACAAAACGGGTGTCACGCGCCCGTGCTGAATGTGGCGTAGTATTGTTCTGGAATCTCGGAGAGTCGTGGCCGAGGGATCTGCATTGTCCCCTTTCCATCTCGCCTTCTCTTCTATCGCGTGCGCTTGCAGGGGTCTTGGGTGGTCCCCTGGGGACACTATTGATCTCGAACAATCCAACAAGAAGAGAAGGGGGAGGTACCGTGAGTACATTCCTGCTGACTGGCTGACATCAGCGACCGAACCAATTTTCACGTCTTTCCTCACGCTGCCTGAAAAGGATAACTTCCGCACAGCAATTGGGACGGAAGTGATGACGTCGAGCAGAATTATTTTTTATGTGAGTTGTGGCACTGGGGTACTGACATTTTGTAATACAAAGGATATTTCTGGTTTTTGGGGTCAGTGATTAATGTTTGGGCAAAGACGTGGGTGTTAGGCGTCACTTCCTCTGTGGCGTGTGTCTCGCACATTGCTTTCGTGCAGTCGCGGGAGATATGTATTGAGGAAATCGAAGTTAGTTATAATTCAGCTATAAGACTGAGAATATTGAACGCTGTAAATTATGAAAAGGAGCGTACAGCAGCAGGTTTTTTTTTTTTTTGAGAACTTCGGCTATGCATGGACAGTTGTGGGAAGTTAGTTGAAAAGTGGTGATGTTATTGCAGGAGCAAGTGACTGCCCAATAAATTTTATTTGGGAGGGGGATGGTGTTGGGCTAAAGTGCATAATTCCCGGGTCTCAAGCATACGCTGCACTTTACGAATTTTGAACGATTTGGAAAGTTGGGCATGAGACGCCCCTGTATGCAATGAAACAGGGTTTCAGCAATAAACGATCTATATTTTACATTTTTTTTCAACAAAAGATAGAGATTTTAAAACATTTCAGGCGTACGTTTTAAAGATTTTGAACTGCATGGATTGTATTGCTTTCATAGAACAGTGTCTATAAGACCGAGTTACGTGGCATCTACCGAACTCTTTTGTTTTCTCGACTGATGCCTCACTCCTGTCGCCTCCTTTGCCCAAAGTGACAAAAAGACCATCCGTTCTTTATGGAGAGTCTGCAGTGTCTCATCTCTACAAGGTAGACAAGTCTCTTGTCTTTGCTGGTCATGCCGGTCTGTTGTTCACGAGGCCACCAGTGAAGCTACCAAGGTAGGCGCGTTGCTTGGAATATAGCATCAGGCCTAGTTCTTGGTAGTGATGTTCGTCTTGTGCCCATCATGGCAAGACGGCACATACACAGGACAGCAAATTGTGAATTGTGAGGCAATCTGCGAAGGTGTGGATTTCGTTCTTCTGCTCTAGTAGGAGGTAGAAATAATGTCCGCCTACTGACTGGTCCCACCTGCTAATCATATGACCCAACACCTGTATTTTTTTTTTGTTCGCCTGATACCCGCCGTCTTGCATGTCCTTGTGAGATGCCCACGTTATGAAGAAAACCGTCTTGCATTCATCTTCAAGGCACGCTGAGCGACATCTCGTTAACCGCCCCTTCAGCTTCCCAGTTTGTTTCTTTACACCAGTACTTATGCTCCACCTCTCGTGGACCCCTCCAAAGCTCAGGCCTCGTTGATACGGTACCTATAATGCCTGCATTCTCTGGCTGTGCTGGATTTGTGAGCCGGGTACTCTTACTACAGTTTCTTACCAATGCATTGCCACCCCCATTGTCTGTGTCGCGGTAGCCAACGAATTCGTCCTACCTGTTCACCTGAATGTATGCTCTGCTCTTAGCTCAGATCATCTGCCAGTCCTGAACGACGTCGTATGTCGACAGGCCTTCCAGAATTTTATGAGTCGCCCTGACTTCACACGAATGGACTGGACCACATCAGGATAGCTCCCTGGCTAATCCCGTGGTAATCCGCGAGGAGGCCACGGATAAGCCTGTTGAGGAACTGGACGGTGCAATCCATGAGGCTTGATTTTAGTTTATTTTAACTGTTTTTTCATAGCATGCAATCAATATTACAATTATAATATTTATCTTGATAGACTGTTGGTTGATCCAACGTCACGCAGTTTTTAATAGCGTAATTCGTATTTCATCTGGCTTCCTTGCGTTGTCCCTTCTCTTGACAGCTGATGAAGCCGCAGCTTGCAGTGTGGATATGTGTCAGCTTCGTGTACGTAAACGTCTACGCTGTGTGGCTGTATTTTTAGTGTACGTAGCTTGCATTTTGTGTGGTTTCGCTGCTACAAAGACGTACAGAAATTACAATAGCAAGAAAATTTTATATGAACTAAATTTGCAGTTTTGGGCTTAGTAACTTAATCTATGCAACAGTCCTCTCTCTATAGGGTTCCAGGATTCTTTAGGCGTACTGGGAGGAGATCTTAACTTTGTCGTCCGTACTGTGTGAAGACTTATTATCCCTTTGCTTCAACATTTCAACGACCGTACGTTGAAAGCAGGAAGCGCCTTGCGCGAGTGTAAAGATTAGTTGTAAGCAGCACGATAGCATTACTATGTATGCAGTGTGCTGTTTTATGTTCAGTGGGGGTTTTTTTTTTCTAATTCCTGTTCCACGCAAATCTTTTGTATGAATGATAACTGTGACTTTCCTTACTTCTTCATACGATGTGTCACGTGTTTTAATTTGAGAATTACATACATCGCAATGTTTCTTCTAGCGGTAACTATTTTTATGTGTTATTTGAAGGTGCATGGATCGAATCCAAGGCGGGACGTCGACTGTCTTGGCAGACATTTGTACTGTCCTTAGTCCCTTTTGGCATGGCGGAGTATTGCTTTCAATTATGCGACGACCGGCGCCTTTCACGTCCTAACAATAAATTTTTCACGTTATGTAGGCCCATTCTGAGTTACAAACATGTTCTTTAAATAAACTACAGAAAGCAGAAATGTTATGGACCATAAATTTCTGGTTACTCATATGTGTACTGTGGGCAGCCTAGCTACTACTACTACTACCACCACTACTACTATTACCACTACTACTACTACCACCACCACCACTACTACTATTACTACTACCACCACTACTACTACTGCTACTGCTAATTAAACAACTACAACTACTACCACTACCACTACTACCACCATCGCTACTACTACTACTACTACTACTACTACTACTAATCACCTCCAGTGCCGTGGCTGCTAGCACCATGATTTTCCGTGTAAGGGTGTACTTCACAGAATATCTGCACATAATGTGTGGTTTAGTATAAAACACAATCTTGATGTTTCCATACATACTTGCTTTTAAGCACAGGAGGGACAGTAGACACCGCTAATAATTTTTAATGATACGTACAGCAAGAAACCGCCGAGCATGGGATGCGATGTAAAACAGCAGGGTCTGTGATGCAGGGTCCGCTTGAAAATTAGCATGTTTTGATTGCATCATTTTTGTTATTAATATTATTATTATTATTATCATCATCATCATCATTACTCTTATGTACTCGTCAATACACGCACGCTGCAAATCTAGGGACGCTGGGGCTTACAGAAGACGATATCCACCACAGTTCAAACACTGGTTGAGTTTCCATCATGGATTCAGAATGTCAAGAATCTGTGACACAGAGAACTTGCAGTGTGATAATAGCAATCAGATTTGTCAGCGCACGACAATCAGGAAACTTTCGAACAGCGGGTAAGGTGACGGAAGACGAGAATTATCAGCTGCCTTCTGAATTCCTTGACTGGGTCAAGTGTCTTTAAAACGGTCATCCATGTTGATCATTTTCGTAACGTATGACACATGTGCCAGCAAACTGAAAAGGAATAGCTGCAGTCAGGGCAACTGTATTTTATGTCTGGTTGTAGATACGTTAGTTATAACGGGTCTTGGTGGCAGAACAGTTTCAAGGATGTCATGTGGTTGTACTAACTTTCTTTCTTTTTCCGGGCGGAAAACAAGCCGTGCCTGTGAAGACGGGTTTGGAAATGCCACTGGCATTCTTTGTTCGATACCGTCGTATAGAATGCCCAGAACGCAAACTCCATGGTGGGCCTTACACGAGATTTGAGCCTCTCACGGCGATGAATGCAGTGGTCACAGGGTTCTGGAATGTATCGTCGTTGGGTGCGGGAGAACAGCGTTCTGGATTATTCTGTTTTTTCCGCGTGGTAGGAGAAGTGACCGTGAGGATGGAGGCAGCAGGTGTCACGAAACAAGTATGCCTTTAAGTCCAATTCGATAGCTAGAATTCCGTAGAAAGGCTCTGTTAAATGTATTCCAATGCAGAGCACACATTTCCACTTGTACTTAATATAAGTACCATGTATGACCCATAAGGGGCAAGTTTTCCCTTTCCACAGCATGCAGGCGTATAAGGGGAGGTGAGTGGTCAGCTTCAAGCCTAGGCCGCTTTACGCCTGGCAAAGAACTCAAGGGAGGCTGGGAGAGTGTTCTGGGGCGTCCTTAGCCATGTTGAGAAGTGGTTGCTTGATTCGTATGGGCTTGTTCATTATTGTGTGTGTTGTGGCGGCACCGTTGAGATTCTAATGGTGGTAACTACCACGATTAAAGTCAGTATGTATAGGTGTAGTAGGCTTGTTATTATTCCTATGATTGGGTTCTGCATTTTTTGTTGTTGTGATTGAGTAATTTAGTTTTTTATTGTTTTTGTCGTGCTTGTTCAGCTTGTAGCTTAGTCGCTAGTGACCGCGCTACTCCGTCTCCCAGTCTAGGACATGTACGAGTTTAAAGTTTTTTTTTTTTTTGGCGCAGCAGCCCCCAGTGGACCAGGGCCTCCTCATTCACGAAGTTTTTAGATCACAGACAACGACGAACCACCTTCGGTAGCACTCCTCTGGAGGAGTGATCAGCTCGTCGTAGAGACCTCTACCTGACAACAATCACAACAGACAGCTATCCATGCCCCCGGTGGGATTCGAACCCACAATCCCAGCAAGAGAGCGGCAGCAGACCTACGCCTTAGACCGCGCGGCTACTGGGATCGGCAGTGTAAAGTAATACTTCTTATTTGTAGGACCAAGACGGCAACGAATTATTAAGCGTCGTCATAAGTATGAATGCAAGGATGGGGTATGTCTTAATATTAATTCCAGAACAATGCCACTTGGTAAGGACGGTGAAAATCACGGTGGGCCGGTTATTCGTGAACTTAGGGCATGAAAGCTGTACATGTGAGACTCACATCGATATGTTTAAGTCTCCGTTGGGAGTGGAATTTATCTTGACTGTCGACGTACGTACTGTTGTGCTTGTTACCACAACTGCTAATAAAGTAATATATCTGGATAGCAGGAAACTCAGAAGTGCGATGAATTTCAAATTGTTTATTTTGATGCGATTTTTAACAAATTAAAATGAAGCTAAGTTTGAGAATTGCTGGCTGCAGTTCATTTCTGTGACTTTTATTTTACCGCTTTTTAAATTCATCCAAAGAGTGCAATAAGACAGGTCGTAGTTTTTCCTATGCACTTCGTCTCATATTGGTCTTTCACCTTGAGAAATAGCGTAGATTGGATGCCGTGGAATTATTTTTTGAGCAGTAAAAGAGGAAGTTGCAGAAAAGTAGAGAAAATTGCTTAAGCAGGAAGTTGTTTTTTCTCAGCCACCTCCAACATCGTGTGTGGGGCTCACCCAGTCTCTTTTGAGTTGGATACCAGTTGTTATTTTCCTGATCATACCAAAATCTATTGCAGAGTTTAAGAATATTAGGTTTGTACCTCCAGGCCTCAATACGCCGTAACGGCGCTGTTTCAGACCACAGTGAATTTTGAGTCGTATGCAACTTACGTAAAATCGAATGGGCTATTAAACGTACATCAGGCAGTAGAGAGTGTTCAAGATAATGGCGGTGTGCGTTAAATCTGGACGCTGTTTTAACATTGTCGTTAAGTGACTGCAGACCCCCTTCTAAATGCCTGCTCAGCCGCAAAACTGACATCACCTCCAATGAATTGTACCTCCATTCTCCGTCTATAGTCAGGGCTGTGTGGTAATAACACGTGCTGTCCTGTCTTCCCTTTATTGTAAAGGACGGACGGCAGGAACCAACGAGAACAACACAGTACACAACACTCCTCCTCTGCATTCTTCATATAACGTGATTCGCTACAATTACTGTGTTAGCTCGGGTCCAAATTAAAGAGTGGAGTCTCCGTCAGATGGCCGCCATCAGGGGCGTGGTCTTGTATGTGGCCATTCCGACTCACCGTAATTGCCTTCCACCCTACTTTTACAAGATGTCCTTACGAACAGGGGATGTTTGACCCTTCCGTCAAATTGACGCCGGGGGAAGATTTACCTAGAGGAAAACCAACGCAGTGACCCTTAAGCACCTCCTGGGCCCCCTGCTTGCTTCTTCTTAGAGGGCAATTTTCTTCTGCCAGTCACCGAAGCCGGAGGCTAGCACTTCGTGATTTGTGTCTATCTGGGAGATACGCGGATCGATTCGCGAAGTTCGGTCTGACAGGTCTCAGATATTGGCTACCTTGCTTCCCACCTAGAAGACCCGACGTCTCTTTCTTTGAGTTTTGAAAGATGCGCAGTAGGTGTTTGGGATAATTGCCCTATATTTTGAGTTTCTAAAGCTAAAACAATGAAACACACAGGATCCATAATTCCAAAATTTTAACCGAAGAGCATATACTGTTACGTATTTATAATTTCGTAAGAAGTGACGTACACTGTAACTTATATGCCTGTCGGTATGAAGGAATATGTAACACCATAATCAGAGCAATATTGCTGATGAAGTAGGAGAACCACAAGGTAACTATTTTGTAAAATACGTCAGTAGCGGCTCAGACGATCTGTACATTATGTCACACTTCACTGAATTTTGGGTAAAAAAGGAAAGAAATATTAGTAAATTTTTTCTGGGTCACGTGTCTCCTACTAAATTCAACACGAATTAAGGGTGGGGAAAAAAATTTGTTCTGCATATGGAAGAATATGTGATCATATTGCCCACAGAAATTTTCAACCCACTCCAACATACCCACAATTCAAAATAACAGGCTTGAAACGTTTGCTTCCTAATAAAATTTTGAGAGTATTGAAATATAAGAAGGGAATTCAGAATATGGCCATGAATTATGAAGGAGTATTGTGCCAAATTCATGGATGGCCTAAGCGGAAGCAAAAACAAGATAGTATGAAGAATAATTAGTGACATTCTTAATTCTTTCTGCGCTTTGTTTTAGGGGTCCATCTTAACAGTGTAATTCCTGAACCACTGTTTTGTTATCAGTGGAAGATCTGCGCTCTTAATGTGTGTTTAACCCTTTAGTGTAGCGTGGTTGCTGTACACAGGCCTACCACTTACTTCAACATTAAGAGGCCCTGCATTTTGCCAGCTCAGTGTACTTAAAGCGCTTCGTATGGTTCTGAGACCAGACAGTGAGTGCTGTATTCACACGTTAATTGAGTAATCTCTGAGTGTTCACTGTCGGGTATGAACTGAATTTTTAAATATTGTTACGTTAAATTCATGCTCCGAAGTTTGTAGTTTGAATTGATATTGTGAAGAGTCGCATTCAGGCAAGCGTACTGCTGGGGTCTTCAGTAAAGTTTCTTCTAAGCTGATTGTGACTTTAACCTGTGCCACTGAGGAAACGCCTTCCAATTATACAGTAACATAATTTACTTATCCGTGAAGCAGACCCTCTCTTGGAAATCTGGCAGAAATTTCTCTGATCAAGAATTTGAATCTTTCATGGAACCTGTATAAACATCCTGTTCACATCAGCTCGCCTTTGAATCCTATCCTTAGTCAAATCCATTCAACATTCTCGAAACGTCTTTCTTTAAGGTTCATTAAATAATACCTTTCCATCTACGCACTGATCTCCCAAGTGGTCCTTTTCCGTCCTGTGTTGCATGCTCTGCGTTTTTCAAGTCCATATCAAAACCTGTGCCGCCCGTCTCGTACTTGTTGGTTTAATGAGCCGTATCATTTTTGGTACGTAGTACGGCACTTATTGTGTACGTCATTACTGGGTCGCCTTTATGCTCCTGTTGTTGCCTGTCTCTTTTTCTTTTCTTCTTCTTCTTCTTCTTCACTGGCTGTACGGTCCATGTAGGATTTTGGCCTCCTTCACGATCGATTTCCAGGCGTTTGTGTTCCTAGCAATTTTTGTACGTCCTTGAACAACACCCGTTCCCTTCAGATAATTTTCAGTATCGTCCAACTGTTTCTTTCTTGACTTTCCAACGAACCTTTTGCCTTCTGATATATTCTTAAACACTTTCTTCACATTTTTTTCTTCTGGCCTTCGTTCTATATGTCCTAGCCAACGTAAACTTCTTTTCCTAATTTCTGAGGTAACATCTATTTCTCTCTACATGGGCATCAACTCTTAATTGGTGAGGATTCTCCATGCGACATTTTCTTTTATTTGCGTGTCTCTAAATCTGAATACTTTCGGCGCCTTCTTATGAAACGTCTCCAGTGTGTATCGTTCCATGACGGCGAAAGGCCAACTTCTAACGCCAGACAGATCGGACAAACATTTGGTTGCGTATAATCTGATGCTTGTGTATAGAACGAGGAGCGGGAAAGTAAACTGTTCTGAATTATGAATGTGATTTTGATTTATTGCCTTATTCTTAAATATTTGTACTTTGCCCTGTGTCGAAGGATTTATTTGCTTCCTTTTTAAACATTTTTATTATATCCCAAGTTCTTGTGATAACTGACGAATTTATTACAAGTTTTTTTTTTTTAGTTTTCTCTGCTTTTCCTTCCAGACCTATCTGCTTCATGGCATCTATTGAGTATCTGCTGTTGTCTGTACTTCACTAATGTTGACACTCGGTAGCTTGAACATCATCAGTGTAAACCGAAAGATGATGCGTTCCTTTCAAATCCAGCCCCGCTTCTCTTCTGTAACTATTCTAAGGACACATTTACAAGTTACTAAAAATTTCGTTGTCTCCTCTAACAGTTTGATACAGGCATATTTTAATTTTTGTTGTGCGATCGTGTCCGATTAACTGTTTAGTGAATTAACGGATTTTCATGGCACTTGTTTCGAATGCCATAGAGTTAGAGGAAGTCCTACCTTTTTTTTTAGGTAGGTAGGTTTCACCCTTTTTATAGGCCACGAAGGCCCTTAGGGTTAGTAGCGGTATAGCTGTAATCTTTCCTGTGTCCTACCTTTATCCCTTTGTATTTTCTGCTGTCGCTAAAAACAGTGACGTATCCTCCTCTGGAGACCAGTGTAGCAGTGCCGCTTTGTGTACTTTTCCGCTAGGCCTCACTTCCGGATCAGGATACGCCACTGACGAACAATTAAAACTCAGTCATAACGTCTGTCGAAGCTTTTGATGTTGTGTGTTATAAATCTGAGGTGGTGTAAATCTGTCTGTATTTCTTGATGTGGCCCATAACGTAATTACTATACCGACTGAGCTAACAGATTGGAGTTGTAAATTCAACTACACGCGTCGGTGAGGTTATGGTAACATAAATTAGCTTTTAAAATTAATTCTACTATGCTTACTCAAAATAGAGGTAAAGGCATTTTTCATCGCGTTTCAGCACTATAAGAAATCTGAACGACTGACTCCACTGGATACGTTTGGAAAATAATGATTTCTGAATGTTGACAGAACTGGAGGGTAGCGTCTCTGCGTCATGTGAGAATGTGCCCTTACATTAAGTGATTATAGGATTATTCTCGTTTGAATTATGTCATTATATCGGATTGCGTAGTAAGGGGTAGGTATGGTCACGTGTTTTACACAGAAATGCAAGTAAAAGATAGAAACAGATTGTGCACGATACAACATTATGGCCACCCTTTTTATGGTCGGGGTATACGATGTAGTCAGAAACAGCTTATATCGTACACACTGTAGGAAAGATTGGTCATTTGTTGTGCTATGCCATTAGTTCTTGCTGTTCTGTGTGTATAGTTTGGAACACTCCGGAGTGAAGCTTGCGTCACCAAGGAATGCTGAGGGGGGGGAGGGGGGGGGGTTCAGCTGCGTAATTTGTTACGATCAAGAGACGGACTTGATCAAGGTGAAATGTTATCTAAACACGTGACACTGATTGATTTGTGTGGTGCTGTGTCTGCACGCACACGCACACACATACACACACGCGCGCGCGCGCGCGCGCACACACTGCTTTGAGACAACCTGTGATGGGATGAAACTGAACTTCGACGCACGCCACAGCATCGTGAAAGTTTTACGTTTGGAGTTCTCATGGGTTTGAAGTAGCGGCCAAAACTGGCGGTCTGTCGCATGAGGTTATATGTAGCTGTCACCTGTTAGCCAGTTACGTGTACCTCACTAATTAGTTTTCCTGTGACATGCCGTTAAGCTGTTGTTATACTCGTATTCAATATGGTACAGACTGTAGCCTATTATGTCCAGTGCGGTTGTCTACCGGGACCACTGAGTGACACCAGTAATTGTTGGCAGTTCGGCTGTGGTATTCGTTCCCGTGGCATACTTGATTCATTGTTACATTTGTATGTAGACTATGCTTGAATTGTGGTTTTGGTATATGAAAATAGAAACCGCGGTGGTTGTGCGACTAAATTTTTAGTGTCTAATTAAATCCGGTTCATTTAAAGATGTCGACATAGGCTGACCTCTGTCAGATTTCGGTACTTGGCATATGACTGCGCAATAATGTCAGACATGTCAATAAATGCAGAGGCACGTTTGTCCTTTTGATTAATTAAACAGTACGTCATACTTATGAGCGGGAGGTAAGACTCCACATATCCTTTACATTATCGTTAGACGAAGGCGAATGATCAGTTTAACTTCACAGAGCTGTCGCTTTAGCCCCGTATGAGTGTCTTTTGTTATCCATTGGAGAGAAGGTCGCGGGGCTCCACATCTAGTCAGGAGGGGTGAAAAGGGGAAAAATTTTTGTCGTTGAGCTTGCTTGCTTACACTCTGATTGAGTTATGATGACTCCCTGGCTAAAACTACACTTAGAGTTCAATGTGATGCAAGCCGGGTGCACACACACAAAAAAAAGAGATTTGTTCTGAAACGTTTCCTTGCTAAGCAGACCACACCGTCCTCGCTCTAATTCTCAAAGGTTTCCGGTAAAAGTTCATAGTTTCAGCCCCCTCGAAATTCCCACTCTGCTAGAAATGCATGCAGGACCAACTGGAAACATATTTAACCTCCCCACCCCAACGCACCTAGCAGCCCTTACTCGTCAGCTTGGAGTGAACATTGTCTGCAGCATTTTGCCCTTAATACACCTACAAAATGCACATATACATTACAATACAGGTATTAATTATCACTCTTCTCCCACATGTTTCGGCGCGTATTGCGCCATTTTCAGGAAGAACTTTCTTGTGCGCTCAAAACTATTGTTAGATTAAACAGGTTTGCAACTTTTATACAGTTACTTGAAAATCGTGTTTTTTTTCAACGTGGAACTTAAGATGTTAAGTTGTAGCTGAAAAGGTGATGTTTAATACATGTATTTTATTGCATGTATGCATTTTGTTGCTGTAATACAGACCTAATTTGTGAAAAAAAATACACGGAATGGAAGCTTCCAGATAATGTCTGCAGTAGTTCTTCAAAGTGCTCGAAATGAACTTCTGACTGTAATCGTTTTTGGGATGTTACTGCAGCGAGATTTTCTCTCTCCTTCTCTTAATAGGTGCAATATTATTTCCTTTGTTATGCTAATTTCGTTATTCAAAGTAGAAACTACAGGCTTACGAAATTCTGATTTTAAGGACCCACCTTCACATTCAGTTAATTCCACTAGGGTAGGTGAAGATTAGTAAAGATTTCTCTTGACGTTTTTAGCTGAGAGTGTGGTCTAAATGTGTTGATTCTGTGGTATGTTTCATAGTGTACAGAGTTTTCGGCTACATGAATATTTTGTTGCTTAGCACAGTAGTTTTTTCATCCATCCAGAAGAATAAGGCATGTGAAACCAGAAGAAGTCTTCGGCTTATACCCTTCGGCAGGCGTAGGCGAGGATTCTTCCTTATCTTAAAGCATATCTCTGTTCAGTGTGTTCGTGAGAAAAGTAAAGCTACGCCATAGAATATTTGATGTTACCTGGACAAATGCTACGTCAACTTAAGGGCTGGATAGGAATAAATACTGCGCTGTTTACCGTCATGGGAGTTATTTCATTCTGCAGGAAAATAACTTTCAGTGTGCCTTATTGCAGTGGTTCTTAAACTTACATGATTTACATATCTGTAAATAGCCCATGTGTACATACAGTTTCCGAATTTGTATAACACTAAATTTTCAGAAACCTTTGTGGTCATTCGTATTAAGCATTTACAAATAAAAGTTATGTAGCAGAACACATGAAGCATTTTTTCATAATTTTGTCGTTGTTGGTGGAAGCGAGATAGTCTAGTATTTATTTGTTGAGGGAATTGAGATATTCGGAGCTGTTCTTAATAACGTGCTGTTCTTTCTCCGTTAGGTAGGTAAATCTATTTGGCATGCCTGTAGAAGACCCTAGTAGTATTCATTCGAGAAACTCCTCATGAATTCTTAGAACTTATCTTCAAAGACATTCGGTGGGGTAATCCGTTGCTTCATTTATTCACACTTGTTCAAAGACGTTGACTGTTGTCATCTCAGAGATGTGTTTAAATTTATAGCCCCTATTGTATCTTATATATTTGTAGTACCAGAATTGTAGTAGAGTTGGTAGATCGGTGTTAAAGAATGTTAGGATTTGTAGAGATCTTAGCCACTCCTGAATGTTTGTTACTAGGATTTGCAACGCGAATCTTCCCGCATTCGCCTTGTTCATACTTTATACTTTAATGAAGACCTGATTGAGTAAATATGGATTATTTTTCGAAGGCCTGTTGCTGTAAAGCCATCGCTGTCTTAACGCCGTACAGGGCTGCTTCAGACGTGTATCCTACATAGCCCTCGTGACGACGATACTGATGCCATGGAGCTAATATTCTTTCGCTTTCAACGTGCATGGATATGTGATTTATTGTTCTTACAGATTTTCTTAAAAATCGATTAGTTAATGTCTTCAATACTGACGTCCGGATTTGAATGAATGTCTCATTGTCAGGTGATCAAATCAAGAAGAATAAGATGGGCGGGGGATGAGAGCGATACATACAAGGTTGTGGTGGGGAAACCTAAGAGAGGGAGACTACTTGGAAGACCTAGGCATGGAGGGGAGGAAAATAATAAATTGGATTTTCAAGAAGTGGGATGGGGGCCATGGACTGGGTTGATCTGGCTGAGGATAGGTACAGACGGCGGGCTCTTACGAATGCACTTCCAGGGTTCCATAAAGTGCGGAAAGTTTATTTTCTAGCTGAGGACATGTTAGCTCTTCAGGAGGGATTCTGCTCAGTGGAGTCAGTCGGTCGGGTTTGCAAGAAGTAACAGGCAACACGCCACTTTGTGGTAAGTTTCCGAAGTAGACAATGCTTTCTTCCGTACACCAATCACGATTGAACTTTTAATTTAAAACTGTAAAATCATCCTCATGTGTTATCGGTACGTACTCTATGACAGACTCATTGTGAAATTACTGTTACCTCTTTCGACTGGTTTATCTCTACCTTACGTTTTTTCATTACTTCGTTTAAAGAGCAAGGCCACGTCAAGTTGGCGTAAAATGTAAACAGAATTTCTTACCTGTTGCAGCGTCCAGTTCTCGCGTCCGCCTTATTAAATCCATTATCTCCGATTACCATGTGATTTCAGAGGAGGCCTGCAGCTGCACGATGGCGGATGCTTACATAGGTTGTATAAGAACCACAAAGGGGAGTCGTTGTTGTAGCTTGCAAAATGGCTCAGCCTGCAAGGAATGCGTTGTGCCTTGCGTTTTGAAACAAATCGTGTCAGCGAGTCGTTATTTGTGCCGTTGGTTTCAGGGTCAAGAGTATTTGTTTTGAAGGCTGTTTCATGCGTGTACAGAAGCTATGTGATATACACGTATTCCTCATTAATTTTAGCTGTTGCATTTGTTAATATTATTTCACTAGTGAAATGCCCTTTGGAAATTTAATAGGCATATTTGACGGTTTACATTGCAAGTTATGGTTTCTACAGATAACCGTACGACTTGTCCACTGGTATATATTAATTGCCCTTGAGGGACACATGAATCGCGATTTCAAAGCTATACACTGTGTAACTTTCATAAACAAAGCCGAGACTGCAATACCGAAGTGAAATCTGATAGTCTTCAAAGCTTGTGGCGTATGACTGGGATAGTAGAGATGGCGTGTGAGTAAAGAAATTTGGTATAGAAACTTCTTGTGTAACTTTGACGTGAAAATCGAGAAGACAAGGAAGTGATATTAAAATGTATGGTAGGATGATTAGTTTTGAAGATCCGCAGGCGTATGAAACTGTCTTTGGAGCAGATTATTACACATTGTCCTGGAAGATATTGTTCAGATTGTAGAAAATATATGATTACAGGAATTATCGAACGCTTGGGAGTAGTTGAACCGGTCAGTGAACTGGACATGGCGGCTGTTTGATATTTTATATTGTGTAGGCCTTGTAGTGTAAATGTGGTACCGGAAGGAGAGCAATTGTAGAAGTGGGTGGATTTATTGCTTTGTGGTAGAACCAACTCTAGTGTCCAAATAGTGTCATAGAATTTGTTTTACATTTTAGTGCCTCCCAATTATTAGAGATATTCGATACGTTGTTTCCGTACTGTCATATAATTTACAATTGATACTGCTGTATTTACTGCGAAATATACAGAAATATTTTTGTTATGATTTTTTATTTCATCTGCTCTTCAATATACATATTTCATGTGGTGTTTAGTGGTTCTAGAGTCTTTGCTTTCTTTCTTTTTTTCTTTCTTTCTTATTCTGACCTCTTTCTACCTACTTATTTTAGGTGTAGAGGGTTATTGTTGCACCTGGTCGTACTAAATGACACACACTCGGCAGGATTCCTCTGGACGAAGGGATTGGTCCGTCACAGAGACCTTTACCCCGTAAGAGACCGACGACCATGATCCCGGCGGAACTCGAACCCGCGAGAGTTCGGAGACCTACGCCTTAGAACGCGCGGCCACCGTATAGCGATTCTAGGGTCATAAACACCAGACTATGTACTTAACTTTTAGAATTTGTGTTAGTAAAATTTGGGCTTTGAGTAATTTGAGTGATTTCGGGTGTTTGGGAATGTTGTTCTTAGGAGAATATTCAGATATTAGATAGGGAAAACCAAACGTAGGTGGAGAAAATGAAATTGTAAGAAATTTGTAACTTTCGGTGTTCATCTAATATTTTTAGGGAGATCAAATGGATGGTTGTAGGATGAGCACACGTAGGGGAGGGAGAAAGAACCTGATACGTGTCGAGTTACTGAAATTACAATGCGAATTTTTATTTTATTTTGTGTAAATCAAGTACAAATGTTAGTCTGCACGATGTTCGACACGAATCTATCTTTATCTCAGTATTTAACCTACTTGATGCACAAAATTTTGTTTCACAATAAGTTTTATTTCATGCCTCTACATATTTCGAGCACATGTGCTCGAAACATGTAGAGGCATGAAATAAAATTTATTGTGAAACAAAATTTTGTGCATCAAGTTGGTTAAATACTGAGATAAATATACTGAGATGCACGGTCAACAAAACGTCAAAATTCGAATTTATCTGTATTATCCGAAGCGATTTACCGTTAGAAAAGCTGTAGGTAACATTAAATTGCATTAAATTGTGTTAATTTTGTAGATTCATGTCTCGTGGGATATTGCACCATGACGGCTGGTAAATTGTCACTATCGTTTCAAAGGACCGGCATGCCTTCGTTTGAACGGCAAGCAGCCCTAGGTGTCTGAGATGTGCTTGACTCAGAAGCTGAAGGCATAAGGATCTTCCGAAACGTCGATTACTATTTTACAGTCGACATGGCGTTAATTGCCAAAACACTTGAAATATTTAAGAACGTCCACGTGAATACCTCAAATCTCGCAAGCATTGCTTTATTTGGAGGGTTTCAAGGTGTGAATTTTTCACGAGATGGAGCTAAAATGCGTGCTATAAGGACCAACAAGATGCACTCTGATCGTGCTAGCGGCTAGTCAACGCAGATGCATGATAAATACCATATGCTTCATATACAGTAAACTACCTGCTGATGATGAATAGTTCATCTATTCGAAACATGTAGAGAGGGTGATTATAGAAATAAATTAAGTAGAGCTCATCTTGTTGGTCCTTATTACACAAATATATCATGATGCACGGCCCACAGAATGTATAAAAAAAACAGTGGAGCTCTAACTAGTTGTGGTTACAGATATTGTGAATAATTGTGCAGACTTACAATTTTATCTGCAGCATAAAGCAATGTTGCTCTTCGTTTGTTATTCTTTCCGTTATTGAAGACAATAAGCCCACACAGTGTTAGTATGTAAATGCCAATTGGTTTTGATGATTTCTGCGCTTTATTTATGTTTTAATATTTTGTTGTGTAAAAGATAATAGGAAATAGAAATCAAAGGTAAATAAAGAACGCTGTTTAATGCGGGAGAGTTGAGGCAGTAATTCTACAGGCAAAAAATATTTAAAACAGTAGAATTGATTGTTTAATGATAAGAGAGAATTAATTATTTCTCTGCGTAGAAGATTCGGACATGTAACAAACAAGCAAATAAATAAATATAATATTAACTGCAGAATATGGACATCGGTAATGAACACGTTTGAAACAAGTAGTGTCCGTAAGCTGTCAGACTTTAACCTCAGTTACTGCTTTAGTGAGAGACTGCAGTGTCATGACAGCTTGTAGCAAAATAAGTTTGTTCGAACACTTTCGAAGAGAGCCGTGCCAAATTTACCGTCCTACAGTGCTATACCATTACAGGCCTGGACAGTTCCTTAGGGTTGTAGGAGGGTGAGGTTCCCAGATGTTCTAGACGATCGGCACATGAAGGATGCAAGGTTGTCAGTCCCTCGCACAGGTTGTCTCTACTCTACAGGATATACTCGTATTCCTGGTACCCATTCCTGTTAGAGGCTGAGTTGACCCCAGGCCATAGTTCGGCTGGATGGATTACGTCCAGAAAAAATTCCAATAATTTATTATCCGACACGGTGTGATAATCCGGAATGATGTTATTTGATTGCATAGTACATGTTTAGGCCCATAGTTTTGATTTTATGCTTGGCCTAATATTATTTGACGCTTACGTAAATGTTAACAGTGTTGTTTTTCTTCGTGAAGCTTTTCTCGGGACACACGCTGAAGCCAAATGGGGGGAAGATTACATATTCTTGTATTATTCGGTCACCGGTACGATGCGCCCTTGCCGTGCAATGCTGTAGAGTTCCTAGTACCATTCGAAGCTCTTTTTACGATACGTTTCGGACTTGTATGTTGGATTTATTATGCAGCCAGTAGAAGAATAGTTCTTATCATACCTTTCATATTTTTCATGCATGAATTCATATTGCCACAGGCAAGTAAAGGTTAAGAAATGCTGCACTGAGACGTGATCCCGATGTTACAGGGTTACTATAATGCAATGGCGCTTAGAATATATGCACCTTTGATATACTGGCTCTCGCAGACATTCCTTCGTGGAAAAGATAGCTGCCAATTCGTATGGAAATATGGAAACGGCATCTTTCTCACGATGGTGAATTAAATGAAGTCGTATCAAGTTCTGTGATATGGAACAGCACTGCCGAGTGGGTGGAATGGAATGTGTTCTAAAGACATTTATTGGTTTTGTTATTTTTATTTGCCATTATTATTGTTGTTGTTGTTGTTGTTTTTGTTGTTGTGGATTATATTAAGATCATTCCTACCCGATAAAAAACTGTTTTCTTTCACCTGAAATTGAGAAGCTGGGTATCCAAGAATTCCTCTCGATATCATGTGTGCTAAGGATCATCTAATATTTTGCCACCCCCATGCCATTAACATTCTCTTTCGCTTTTCTTCGCGGAGGTTCTTCAAGGGTGACATACGGCGAACAGATAATTGTACCGCGGTTACTGCGTCCATGCATTGGTATTTTAGAATCGATCTGTCACGGGCAGTATCATCGTCGTCATCATCATCATCATCCTAATCACCACCACCACCACCACCACCCCTTCCAACACCACCACGCAGTCTGTCTTACAAGTCCACAGCGAATTATCCAGGGAGTATATAATTGCTTTTTATTTCAATTTCTACTGTATTCTCGTTTCCTTAACGTCATGCAGTAGTTGTTTACATCTTCGTTCTCGTCTTCCCGTCCCTGTCTTCCCTTCAATAACGTGTTCTAGAAGGCAGTTCCTACGCAAGATGTGATCAATCCAGTTAGCCTTCCTTCTTTTCATTGTAGCAGGATCTTCGTTGCGTAGCAGGATCTTCGTTTCCTCCTTGAAATTTTTTAATACTTTTTCATATCTCACATGATCGGTGCAGATGATCCCCATCCATCTCCAACACCACATTTCGAAACCTTCAGTTATTTCTGATCTACTTTCCGAAGTATCAAATTACTGTATCGTTCACGTCTTCCTCAATTTCGTGTGCGGCCGTTCTTTTAATTCGTTTCGGCCATAATAAATTAAGATTTCTGAATTTTTCGTAACGCGGTCTTTTCGATTTTGACACCGAATAGGTCGATGTTTCGGAGGAACGTACTTCCTTCTTCTTCAGTATTGAAGAATTCAGTCAACGTTGACTGCGAAGTGAATAGGATCAACTGAAAGCCAAAAACAGTAAACATGAAAGAGGACCTGCACGAAGCCCAAGGTTGTCCCCCGTGTTAAATCTGTCTTTTCTTACGAAACGCTTAAATTGCAATGTACAGTGTCCTGTAAATTGTTATAGGTTGTGTGTTTTACGCTGACGGGTATAGTCGTATTGGTTAAAACCCAGACGTGTTTCAGCTAAGGACTGTTTCACTGGTGGGAAGAGATTCGTCTGGTAATTAGTCCTTTGGAGAGAAAACCTTTGGTTGGCCCTATGTCTATGAGTTGAATCCAGAACGCTAACGATTGCAGCGACTTAAGAACTGTTAATTTGAAGGGGAGTAGCTGTGGCTGAAGGCCTCTGAGAGACCAGCATGTCTGCTTCTCACTGTAACCTGGCATCTGCCTCATATTTGAGGAAGATTACAGACAACATCAGTTACAGAAGATGCACGGTGGTAAACAATAATCGCTGTGTTTTCAGCAGGTGGAAGTGAAGTGGCGGACGGTCTCATGCAAATTGTCATAAGGCGATGACAAGTACGTTTGTTGTGAATATATGAAATGTATGTATTTAAAAAAAATACATGTTGACTCACTTCGTAGGGTCATTGTAACTTCAAAGTACGTGCTGGAAATCTCCTAAGGATGTCATATTCCTCGCAACGTGAGCTTTCCTAGAGTGTTTTGTGTGTGTGTAAACATGATCAAAATCGTCTTTTTAACCTAACAGTTTGTAGTTAAAATCCTTTTTCTTTTGTTTCAGGTATGAGCATTTATCTTCTTGTACGATCATGCTGTCAAAACGGAGGGTATGTTGAATATATTAAAACAGCTATTTAACTTTAAGTAAAGGACGTTATGGTAAATACGTTTTGAGTGACGAGTTTGGAAAGTTGAGAAATGAAGATGTATTTGTTGTTCTACGATATTCTTGTATTTCTGGGCATGGGCACCTGACAGATACTGAATAGAGTGAGTTTAGAGGAAATGCTGCTTGGATTCTGAAAAACTGTGTTTTTAAGACGAAGCTACGCTCAGTGCGGATGTAGTAAGAGGTAAATTTGTTTTAACACAGCAAGGAGAGTGTTTCGAGTTTAAGAACTTTTTATTTGGTTTAAGTTTTAGACTGATCATTTTATACTGTGGAATATCTATATACATTACAGTAAAGTAAGAAATAACATTGTTGTATTTAAAATACATTAAATCGAGACATAATATGAGGGCAACAATGTTACGGTGGGGATATTTTTACAGACTTCAGAAGCAAGATGTTGTGGGCGAGTGGTAGTGGTAGCCAGGTTGACGTAATTTGACCTGTGGCTTTGGTGTCATCATCGCCGTGGTTAGCTGGTCAGTGTTGCATCGAGGAACAGCGGATAAGGACTTAATGATGTATTCATCCTTGGAATATTAATTAAGAAGTTGTGAAGTATTGAAATTTCAGCCTTTCCAAACTTTTCTACATATTTTTATAGATAAGGGTTTCTTTTTTATTTTTCTGACTTCAGTGTTTAAAGTTGCGATCCTGTGAAAAGTTTCCAACTGTAGTTTAATTTCAAGGAGATTCTTTTGTTTTATATCAACACGGAAACAAAGGGACTCGAATGACTCGTACAGCAGCCTCAAATGAAGAGAATTTTATGTTAAATTTCCGCAAAATTGTCTCTGGCTTTGTGCAGTAAGCGTTAGCCGTTCATATTATTCTGTACTTTTTTTTTGTGCCTTGCGTGGCTGATACCTCGAACTCACCCGAAGGTGCACTAAAACATATCGTCGAATTTACCTTCTCTGCAGTGTTGCAGTGTTTACTACATCTTTTAAAATAAATAATTTCTGCGTTTTACAATTACAATCGATAACCAACAAGATGAAACTATTTGTTGCTGCAGGCTGGTGTTGCGTATACGCAACACCAGCCTGCAGCAACATCGTTGGACAATACTAGAAGCTGTAGTTACAGTAATATGCTCCTGATGATGGGCAAAAACATCGCCCGAAACATGAAGAGCTGATTAGAAGTAAATAAATCAAAATAGTTGCATCTTGTTGGTTATCAATTTAATTACGCTAATCCTGCGTTTTGTGTTGTTTTACTATTTATTGTAGAACTTGATGTCCCACAGAATTGTTAAGTGAATACGAATACAACGAAGTGAAGTGAGTGTTGTTTGTAGGAGCATAAAGTATTAAGAGGAAGCTGTTCGAATCGCAAAGCCGTTGTGGAAATTGTACAAAGGATAGTGTAGTAGATACTGCAATTAGTTTTTGTCATGTGACTCATTCATTCACGAAGTGAGCAAACTGTTGACATTTTTATCTGAAGATGGAGACGGTTGATAACGTACGAAACGAAATGGTGTCACAGCCCAGAAAGACGAGAGTCTCAACTTCGACACGAGTTCACATTCGAAGCACGTTCTTGGCACATCCGCTTTTTAGATGCCTCTTCGAATTCAGCGACTGCAGTGCTATTATTAAGTAATGGATCCGCCAAATACACCGGAATTCAGTCCAGGGGATCGATGTTTTGTTCCTTCTCCATTCACTGAAACATTTTGATGTTGTTATCGATCGATGGGACATAGCCCATCGTATTTTCCATCGACGTGGTGTGGTTCGTGCCCTTAAACATACCGAATTTTCTTTCGTCCTTTCTGTGCGTCGTCTCTTTTATTTCGCTAGTTTTCTGTCTTTTTTTTTCTGCCTGCTTATGCGCGCTGAACTCTTAACTGCTGTATAGTAATTTCGGGAGAGTTGCTGCTGCGGGAGAGACGCCGCATTTTTTAGTTTGGTGGGTTCCGGCAGTCGTCTGGAGATCGCAGCACGTGTGGTTGTTCAATGAGCTTAGGGAAGTGCTGTGAGTGAACGTAGTGAATATCGGCGCTGTTTTGCAAGAATGATGACTGAGGTTTGTAGGGCGAGTGCATTTATTTCAAGCTCCAACCTTTTTCTCTTGCTTCGTAATATGTCTCGATTCGTTCCAGTCGAAATAACTATGCATTCACGATATATTATTGGTTTATAGCAGTATTGATCTTGCCTTTACATCACGTAACCATCATGTCATTCATTCCGTTCGTTCGGCAAGTGGGGGGGGGGGGGGGGAGCCACTTTTTCTT
>Ga0131853_10003686_pt1:0-5000 | contig 27548 bp, 24 predicted proteins | sample TergutLab28metaG_FD_92764 | JGI IMG/M metagenome (GOLD analysis project Ga0131853, IMG submission 92764) | Labiotermes labralis P1 segment gut microbial communities from Petit-Saut dam, French Guiana - Lab288 P1 (version 2) (version 2) | ecosystem: Host-associated > Arthropoda: Insects >...
CACAACACATGCAGTAACATACGTCTTGTTCTCCTGAAGATGGGCATAATGATGCCCGAAACATGTTGAGAAATTGTTAAAAATAAACATCTAACTGTTGCATCTTGTTGGTTTTCTCTCTCAGTCCACAATTTGCTCACGATGCACGGTCACAGAAACCTAAAGATCGTTACCTTTGTTGTCAACGCACAGAGGACACACGCCCATCGCACGCATAACGACAATGAACGGCTTCAGACTCTCATAGAAAGCGTTCGTCACGATACTGCGTGGCGGAAGAACGTCGGTTGAACTGACGGTGAAAACGTTCGTTGTCATCCTGTTGACATGATTACTCAATGTCGCAGCCGAATTCTCGCTTTGCAATAGACCGGGACTCTTGTTCGCCAAAACACGTGCTGTATGCATTGTTTCTTTCATTTCAATTCCAGCTTCAGACTCAATGCACACAACAAAGGCAGTAACTTGTCTTTGTGTCCGTTTTAGTCCACACACAGCAGCAACGTAGACGGCAGGCAGGTCAACACTGTAAAGAATTCACGTTGTAGATATTTGATTTCATTTAATTAGAAATTAGTGTGGCTATGTCGTATGCAGGATGAGAATAAATCCGCGCACGGTCTCTCTATAGAGTGATGATTTGTTAGAATGATATACAATATTACACAACTCATGCCCTGAAACATTACGTTTTCGTGATAAATTTCGTCAAATGGGGCAATACACTTTCCATAGTAGACACACGACGAACATTGCGATACGATCTTAACTCTTGGTGCCTTTAAGATGCAATCCAGCACTGATGTGCAAACGCTGGCGCACTGCTCTACAAGCCGGAAGGTCGCGGGTTCGAGCCGGTCCCAGTGGCTGCACGGTCTAAGGCGTAGGTCTACGGCCGTTCGCCTGCTGGGATCGTGGGTTCGAATCCCACCGGGGGCATGGACGTTTGTCTGTTGTGAATGTTGTGTGTTTTGTCAGGTAGAGGTCTCTGCGATGAGCTAGACCCTCGTCCAGGGAAACCCTACCGACTGTGGTGCGTCGTTGTGTGTAACTTCGAAACGTCATGAATGAGGAGCCAGAATAAAGCAGGCTGAACCGCTGGGCGACTCCTGCAGCAAATAGACAACGTAGCAATTTACGTCAGAATAAAATACGTAGTTAGTCTCCAAAGAATAGGTGGTATCGTGAGTAAGAGAGAGAGAGAGGGAGAGAGAGAGGTGTTATAGTTACTCTCTTCTGGGGGTAGTGATAACACCTTTCGAAACAAAAAAATTCCCGATGGTGCCATTTTATTTTTTCAATGACTTAGTTCTTCTCGCCGAACTAAGGCCCTGGGTTCTTCTCAAAATCTAACTGAAATGAGTACCAGGAATATGCCCTTGGGGGGTAAAGGCGGCTGGTGCGTAGGCCGATGCAGGGATTTCTTTACCTTTGCTTGCCGACACTGATTCGCTACGTTATCAATGTGGACATCATCCGGATTATAATGTGTTTCGAAGCCTGCAGCAGTTTCCGGGAAGCAAGCAGGGTACACCCACAGCTCTTCTGAAGGCGGGCCGCCGCTAGGGTACGGATAACAGTCAATGAAAGTGGCAAAATTGAAGCTGTGGAAAGAGAGCCGCCTGTCTCATTCTATATTTCATGAGAATTTGGAACATCAAAACCGAGAGTCTTCGAAGTACTTTTTGATAGTCACATCCATAGCACTTCGCGCGGAACGCGTTATTATTTCCACACGACTGTCGTCTACACCTATTTTACGTGTGGATGAGAGGCGCTCATGGTTTGATAACTTAATAGGCCTACCTTGCGCTGTTTGATGATAATGTTTGTCTCGAAAATGAACGTTTCAGTTTGCGTGTATTTAACATTTTAGACTTATTATTAAAAAATCACTTTATGGAACTGTGACGATTTTATCATTCTTGTACGTTTTCATCTACCTCAATGCATAATTTTCCTTAATAAAAAATTAAATGTTTTGTTTAATTGATGCAGATTATTTTAAGAAAACAAATTTGAAACCCATCTTTATTACGTGTGTAATACTTTTTTGTAAAATATATTCTGAGCCTTGCATAAGAGAAGCCGCAGTCCTATTCCTTCCTTAACGGTAAGAGTGTGGGCTAACAGTGCCTGAAAGTTTGAAAAAGGAATAACAAATAATTAAGAAATATATATATATATAAATTAGAACAAATTATGATTAGAATAGCAACCAGAAACTGTACCACAATACCTGCATATCGCCCACACAGCTGTGAATGTTGTATAGTTTTGTAATAGTAGGAAAAATGATTTAATATGCTAAATATTTTGGAGTTACATCAGGTAATAGACAGAAAGCAGAAAACAAATCGAAAATTTACATGTTTATTGGCCTAATTAGATTAAAAGCTTTCATGAAAGTGGTTTCCTAGGTTATGTGAGTTTGATTATGACAACACAGTGTCCAGTAAGTCTACAGAACTGCAACGGAATAAAACTAAAGAAAAGAGAGCCAGACCGACTTTGTGAAAAGAAGAAATGTATGTTTCACCGGTACCTGTAATTACAGCATGGATTCTGTTGATAAATATGAAGTAAAAGTAATCCTGTAATGTTGCACATGATGTAAGCTGCTAGAAATATTTGTTTCTGGCTTTAACCTAATGGATATGCAAATAGGCCTAAATCAACGCCACAACACTAAATTTGGGCATTTTAAAATAGTAGTATTTTGAGACTGTTGAGATGAATGAATTATCCCACTGAAGCCTAATTTCATCTAAATTTATACAAAAATCCACTTCCTCAAATCTCAGAGAACAGAGTTCTTTTCCGTTTTGAATAAACATTGGCTAATACTGTGAGGAAAAAGACTGCTGTTTATTATCAGAATGACAGAATACATATATATATATATACACACACACACTATACCGAAGAATACAGAATTTTTGACGTTGCAGAATGTGATGCATATAGCTAAAATTGTGTTTTAAACGATTAATCAGCCGGTCAGTCTGTGTGTGAATGAGTGAGCAACTAACTGTAATATAAACCAAGTTTGTTAACGTTGTCTTAAGAAGTGCTCAGTTGAGATGAAATTAGCCATTCATTTGGCCAAACGGGGGTACAAATACATGTTTAATGGTACATGCCAAAAATATGGATTACAATAATATTTCATTTTCAACACAAAATGTTCGTCTCTTGACTTCTAGAACCACTTATAGATAGTTATCTAATGTACTGTTTATTAAAATCCAAGTCAATAAATTATAATAAAATGTAATTACTAGTTATATTAATTTTCTCCAATATGTTGCGGTTCATATCTGTAACATGTTGGAGAAAATATAGAGGTATATACTGGCTAATAAGTGTCTTAATGAGATCTTAATAAAGAACGAAACAAAATGCGCGAAATGAAAAATGATAAGATGCAAAGTATTAACATCTCAGATACATTTCTCATTCTATAACAAAAATTACGAATATCATCCTTGTACATCAGTACCATGGGAAAAATTTACTACACGGTGTTAATTTCATATTTTGTTGCAGTGAGCAGAAAAGGTAACTTTATAATTTTTTGAAAAGTAAATGTCAAATTCAAAGAACACATTAATTTTTTGACGTTTTGCTGGCCGTGCATCTCAGTATATTTATCTCAGTAATTAACCAACAACCCACAATAAACTTATTGTAAAACAAAAACTTTGTTCATCAAGTTGGTTAATTACTGAGATAAATTTATTTTTGCCAAACCTACCCATTCCGAAGAATGTATTTATCTTAAATTTGTAAAATTATTACATATTTTTACGATCTACAACAGTGATCATTGATATACTCACACTTTAGGCTTTAAAATTAAGTAAAAGTAATATAAGAGAGACACTTTAATGAACGCTCCATATGCTCTATATACACAGCTTTTTCACAAGCCGCCCCTACACACTATTGGTGACCTACATCAAACGTCATTCCGTTCTACGCGAGCTCTGTTTCTGTTATGTAATGAACGGCCCCGACGACACACTTTACAATGCAAAGATGTGCAGATTACGTCGTATCGACAGCAGTAGGCAGCCAGAGACACGCAAAACTTTCAGAGTCACATGAAGTGCGTGAGGCGATAAGAACTTTTGCAGTATTACATAGCTTTTAGATTCACCTCCAAGATCTTCACGAACTAGTGTTTATGAAACCTATTACCAAAATCCGCAGTGACAATATATTGAAGACGACAAAATGGTGAAGATGATGAAAAATGCCCTTTTATTCTAGAAAGTAATATGACCAAAATTCTTAGATTTCACACACTTTTTAACGTGAGATGCTGTGAAAGACTCTACAGTTTTCACTGTCTGCAAGTAAAAAATACTCTTTTGGCTTTCTACTTACAAATTGTAAAAGCCTACCGCTTGAGACTTATATTCCGTTTCTCTCCGAAGTAAGACACAAGAGCGAGTAAAAAATATTGACTTTCTAGCCACTCTGTTAGCAGTAATTAATTACGACAAGTACTTTAGGGTCACGCAACTTGTCATCTTATGGCTGAAACACACACTCGAGTGGGATCATGTCGTTACTAATGTAATTTATTTGCTCACTTTGAGACAACTATATTCTTACATTATTTAGACATCGTCATATCTACAGTTTCGTCACAAAGTACTGGCCTTGGAATGAAATATATTTTCCATTACGATAGATTGCACCAAAATATTTTTCTACAAACATTTTTAAAGTTAAACTGCATTTATTACCGACTAAGCTGGTTTAACAGGTAACAAGATTTGTGTTAGGGAGATGTCTGGTTCGATTCTCGGCAGATTCTTCTGAATGAGCTTCATAGTGGCACTCCTCAGTCTCTCAAGAAAAATTCCTGAAGAGTGTTTTCAACTAAACTACAACAACTTGTTTCTAGACGCACTGCAGTTCACAGTTTAGTGCCTTCCTAGCACTCGAAGCAATATGTAGGCATGCACACCGAGAGATGCTGAGAAAAT
>Ga0131853_10003686_pt1:7500-27548 | contig 27548 bp, 24 predicted proteins | sample TergutLab28metaG_FD_92764 | JGI IMG/M metagenome (GOLD analysis project Ga0131853, IMG submission 92764) | Labiotermes labralis P1 segment gut microbial communities from Petit-Saut dam, French Guiana - Lab288 P1 (version 2) (version 2) | ecosystem: Host-associated > Arthropoda...
ACCCTAAGGGGCTGCGTGGCCTATAAAATATTGAAAACCTACTTCTCTTTAGGACTTCGTAAGGCAAAGTAGCAAGGAGAATGCAACATTAGAGGTTCAAAGAAGGACGTTGTTGCCATGTAGATTGGAATGTATGTAATGACGCTTCGAAGGAGATTGTTGTCCCCAACCTCAGGATATTCCAGCGAACTACCCTGAAAGGCAGGAGCTTTTGCTCTTCCTTGAAAATAAAGACAAGTTCATTAGAAGGGTTGGTAGTTATATGCCAATCTACGCGCCATCTTATCTCAGATGGGAAAATGTTTGTTAATTCCGGCAAAAGTATAAAGAGATGTGAACGAGGAATTCTTATATCGTTATGTCATACGAATTTTCATCTAATGTTGTTAATAAAGTATAGGATGGCCGCGGCAGGTAGGATTGCCGTGAGGGAGAATTGCTTGCAATATTTTAGTTGGAAAACGTGAAGGCACTGTCACATGTTCTCATTCATAATATTAGAACAAATGAATATTACGCAACTACTCAGTAGTTTTATTTCTGTCATGAGGTGACGTAAGTCACAGTCTTGTCGTTGAGATGGGAGATTTAATTTTAATTTGGTGTGTTAACTTAAACTGATGACATATTACGCAAAAACTTCCTTCTAAAACACGTTATTGAAGAAAAGATAGCAGGTAAGGTAGAAGGGACGGAGAGACGAGGAAGACAACGTAAGCAGCTACGGGATAAACTTAAGGAAAAGGGAATATACTGGAACTTGAAAGAAGAAGCACTAGATCGTAATCTGTGGAGAACTCGCTTTGCAAGAGGTTATGGAACTGTCGTAATACAGGCTATGTGATGATGACGTAATACATGCTACTTGATGATGACGTAATACAGGCTACGTGATGATGACGACGTGGAGTTCTTATCGCTACACGTGACACAACCTCCTGCTGCGGATGTAGGAAAAGGTTTGTGATTTTAAATGAGAGCTGTGGACGATTGAAAATGTGTCTTTCTTCAAATGACAGACGGCACATCCCCATACGATATTCTACGTTAAATAAACTTACTGCGAAATTTGATTAGCTGAAATGAGAATGATTTTTTGCCGGATTATCTGGATCAAAGAGTCCAGTTACTTAGGTATGATGAGGGCTGGGGTAATAACCATTACACCGAAATGTACAGCCTGCTTCTAAAACAAGTAAAATATCGAGCTTTTCGTGTAATATGAATCTCCCCGGCTCGAATCTCAGTCGGTGGGCCAACTATCCGAATAAAGCTTTTGATGATCTTCATCAGTTCCTTCACGCAAACGACAGGATAGCAGCTCAAATTTTCCATGGGAATTTTCTTCCAAACCAAAAGGAAAAATCTTCATTTACCATTTATCCTCACATCAAAGCCACAAAGAATTGGTGTGAAATATTTTCTGTGTCGTAAATGAAACATACCGTGAAAATAAACAAGAAAATCCAAGGAAGTTTCATCAAGAATTGTGAACAAAATGAAATAAAATTGCTGCAGAATTTCACACATACGCACACACTTGTTGTCCTCCCAAGCTGTAATCACGAATCCAAGTCCACTTAAACATTCCCTGTTCTGCTGCTGACAATTTGGGGCCCTTTCTGGGTGCTTGTCACAGAGAATTTCAGCTGGAGGAGTACAATGAGGTAAGTCACCATTGTGGAACCGAACTGCAAGAAAGAAGACAATTATATGGAGAGGACATGCAGAATTCTAGGGGTGATGATGGAGAACATAAAGAAAGATCTTCAGCAGGGACGCACACTTGCGAAACACCAGGTTGCACTGGCTACTAAGTTTCGTAAGTTGGCGCGTAATATTTCTGGGTTTTTATAATTATAGTACTAAATTTATGTCACTCTTTTGGTACATAAAGTTTTGAGGCTGTTCCCAGGGTTTTGGAAAATGTCTGGACTCCTGATTTTAAGTGTGGAATTCCTCTTTAAATTTATTAATTTTATCAACTGTAGTTAGGCAAAGCGGCTTCGGTGGTCTAGAGGTAGCGTGTTGCCTTTAAGTACCCAAGTTTGCGGGTTCAAACCCGGCCGAAGCCGTCAGGGATTTTCAGGGCGAAAAATTCCTCAGCACGCCTTCCTTCGGAAGGGAAGTAAAACCGTGGGTCCCATGTCGCAGATTTGCGGCATGTAAAAGATCGCTGAATTGATGTGGAAGTCGCAATCTCAGGCAAAATTACCGGTTAATTCTGGCTGACATAGTTCACCTTTCGCTACTAGGATATCTCGCGTCGTTGCGGACGTGGGTGTACCTGGCGGCGAACGGGGAACGTCCTTACATGCGGAGGGGGATAGGGTGAGTACAATAAGCCTGTATAGGCTGCAGTACATCTGTGGCATTAGCCACGGGCCCTACTGAAGAAGAACTCTCTAGATAGGCAACTCCATAAATTAGATACGTTCTTGACAGGTTAATAAACCTCTCAGTCGGTCCAATCCCAAACATCCCCTTCTATGAAAGTCTCAGATTCACATCTCGGCATTTCTACTTTATCTGAAAAACATTAATCCCTTCAAAACTGTAGACTCGAATTATTTAAAGGCTTATTTTATTTTAAATGGATCTTTACATCTATGCTTGGGTCTAGTAACTTGTGTGCTTCTTCCGCTTTTTCCCAATTAAAACTTCGTGCACATTTCTCATTCTTCTTTGACGTGCTGAAGTCCGCCCACATTTTCTCGCTAATTTGCTAACCTAATAACATGTGGCAAAGCGTATGTTTACAAATTACAAGACTCATCATTACGGATGACCTACTTTGCCTTCAGAATTGAAATACTCCCTACGGAACCTGTTCATGCATTGCCAATGAACGTAACATGTATGTCGAGGCGGATAATTAGAAGTCAGGTCTGCTAATGATCATAGATAATAGGTTACGAATTACAATGTAATTAAGAAACACAAATGTCTCTTTATGCTACTACGTACCACAGTGGCGTACCGAGGGGGAGGGGAGTTGGGGCGTTCAACCCCCCCGAAATTTCGAAGGCCCTCCAAAATCGTGCCAAACTCACCCCGATTGTGCAAACTGTTAAAAATTGCTGAATTTAGGACGCCAACAACCCCAAGATGTTCGGAAAAAGGCAGTAAAATTCTAAAACTACCTAGGTTCGCAATTCTTTTACATTAGCAATGACAAATAAATTGGTTGTCATCATAAATAGTCTTAAAGTATCAAAAATTAAGAAAAGTTTATTATATGAAATGAAATTTCTTGTACCTAATTACAGCTGCCTCCAGAACCCGTCAGTAGGGGGTTACTGTCCCCAGATCCTCGTTCTCTCTGTCCTCTGTCCTCAACTGAATTTGTTGAAACCCCCCCCCCCGAACAAAATTCCTGGGTACGCCACTGACGTACCATACTCACAGTGAAATGCTGTAGTGATACTTAGAAATCAGCTCTGTAATAACTTTAAATACTAATCGAAAAGTAGAGGAGTACATTTAATATTTTGATTACTAGTACTGTTTAACTGAGAAAAAAGATTTAGAGGGTAATTAATCGAAAGCAGTCAGAAAATAAATACTTTTATTTCCCAAGACGACGAAGAAGTTTTGAGGCTTAAACAAAAGTACAAATTCCGATATATTCTATATACATTTTGGTAAATTTTCCTCATGATATAGTCTTAAAAATATATCTGTTTATTTAGAAATCTACGATGCTTCCCAGAGCATTAGCAACGTATAATTAGACTTAGAGGCTTTAAGCAAATTGACGATTCAGTTCCGAGGAAGGTCTTGTATAATATTCTCATTTTGTTTGGTACCCCATGAAACCGGTATGGCTAATAAATATGTGTCTGAATGAAATCTATATCAGAATCTGGTTTGGCAGACATTTGTCTTACATGTTTCTTATTAAGAATGGTTTGAAGCAAGGAGACGCTTCATCGTCATTTCTTTTCAACTTGGCTTTAAGGTATATCATTCAGGTAAACCAGGATGGCTGGAAATTAAATGGTACATATCAGCTTCTGGCTTATGCTGATGATTTTGATATATTGGGCGGTAGCGTACATGCTATAAAGAAAAATACAGAAGCTTTAGTAGTTGCTAGTAAGGGGACTGGACTGTAAATAAACGCTGATAAAACTAAGTAGATGGTTATGTCTCGAGAACATAATGCAGGGCAAATTCGCTATACAAAGACTGATGAAAGATCCTTTGAAAGGGTGGAACAGTTCGTGTATTTGGGAATAACCCTAACGAATCGAAATTCTATTCAGGAAGAAATTAAGAGCAGATTTAAGTCAGGGAATTATTTTTATATTTAGATGCAGAATCTTTTGTCACTGAATTCACTATCGAAAAATATAAAGATTAAGATATACAGAAATATAACTTTGCCTGCTGTTCTGTATGGGTGTAAAACTTGGTCTATCACATTGAGGGAGGAACCTAGGCTGATGGTGTTTGAGAATAGGATGCTGAAGGGAATACTTGGGCCTAAGAGGGATGAGGTAAGACGGAATGGAGAAAACTACGTAATGATAAGCTTAATGATTTGTACTCCGCACCCAGTATTGTTTGGGTGATCAAATCGAGAAGAATGAAGTGGGCGGGGCATTTAGAAAGTATGGAGGAGATTAGAGGTGTTTATAGGGTTTTGGTGGGGAAACCTGAGGGAAAGAGACCACTTGGAAGACCCAGGCACAGATGGGACGAAAATATTAAGATGGATCTTCAGAAAGTGGGATGTGAGGGCATGGCCTGGATTGATCTGGCTCAGGACAGGGGCAAGTGGCGGTCACTTGTGAATGCGGTAATGTACCTTCGGCTTTCAGGAAATGCGGATAATTTCTTGACTAGTTGAGAACCGGTTAGCTTCTGAAGGACTCTATTCTATGGAGTGAGCGAGTGAGTAAATAAGTAATAAATAAGCAAATAAGGGTGCCTCCACTAAGCGTAAACACACAACTGTAATGCTTTAAGCCTAATATACACTGATAGCACTACTCACCCCTGCTAGCAACTGTCTGTTGATTGTCACGTACCCTCCAAGCGTTACGATTGGGGACACAGCAGCGATCGTCTGAAGGAAGGCGTTCACCTGTAACAAGAACTCACATGTAACTTACTCAGTTGAACTGAGTCAGTCTTGAAAGCCAATTATTTTTCCCATCCGCGTGCATTGTGTTTCATTCCATCGATTATTAGCGGTGGCCTCGTGTAGTAATACTTCAGAAACAGCAAATGTTTTCGAGTCTTACACAGTAACTGCCTGAAGACCGACAGAAGCTGAACGTTGCTTTGCATGGTACTTTACAAAATTTTAGAAATCACTGTCTCATGTACCCACTTTTATTCTTTGTTGTGAATGGGGGTTTGTGTTTATTATTCCTTCCCTGGTTATTTTGTATAGTAAAAATAAATAATACACTCTGATGAACCCTGATACATAATATATGACAGAAAAGTGTGGAGTGCATTCATATAGCAAAGTCGGGGACTTGTTGCGAGACATTGTGAACACAGTTATCAAACTTGAGGGTTGTTTGACCGTGCATCTTCCTCATGAAATAAATTTAAATGCCAACTTGATGCAACAAGGTAACTTTATTAATGTATTCTTAGCTCGACATGTTTCGGGTACATATGTCCATCATCAGGAGCACTGGATGTTGAGTTGCAGCATGTGGTTTTCTGCACCGAGTTTTTGGATGGTTGGTGGTCTTGAGAGCCCCTGTGTAGGTCGTGTGTGCGGTGTGGATGTTGCCGTGCGACTGTCGCACGGCAACATCCGCACCGCACACACGACCTACGCAGCCATCCAAAAACTTGGTGCAGAAAACCGTATGCTGCAACTCAACATCCAGTGCTCCTGATGATGGACGTATGTACCCGAAACATGTCAAGCTAAGAATACACTAATAAAGTTACTTTGTTGCATCAAGTTGGCATTTCAAGTTATTTCACAGTTATCAAATTTCATATTCCATAAATCATGGGAGGTTTCCTGATCGTTGGAACAAACTTTGGTTCCTCCAGGAGTCAGTTCCGTGCACATAGTTCATAGATGTGTGGCCAACTGGGAAATACTTTCGTCTGGAATACGACGCCGCGTCGCTGGCTCATCGGCTCGCAATGTTTCGAATGAATGTGACTCTTTCGGAACGGCAGGTACAGGCTATACACTGACGCGGGCGTTGTATACCAGAAGAACGATGTCTTTAGCCACATAGACGCAAGAATCTCAAGACTTGACATTTGTCTAAGCTGCGTGTTTTCAAGTGCCGACAAACATGCCGCTTTTGTACTCACCTGTAGCTGCACGTTCTTGCACTCTGGAGCAGTCTCAAGCCGAAGTAATTTCTTCTGGAACCCCACTTTCGCCTGTAGGCAACAAAGATTTATGCACATTTGTATTTCCAAGCTATTTTACGTACTCCTCAATAATTCGGGTCGTGTGGCATCGAATTATCATGCGACAGGACATTGGCAATAAAATGCAGGGGAAAACATTCGTGGCCTATTTTAATGTTACTTTGCCCATCTGGCGTTTGTTTTGTAACAGTGTTGAAAGTGAGGAAATCTCAAAATGAAATAATCGGTGACGCTGCTGAAATTGGCACGAGGCAGCTCCCATTTGCAGTTCAGAAGCATTACCGTTTGAGCCAATATGTCTGGTTGGACCAATCTATTTTAATCAATAAGCAAGGAATCAAGTTTTAAAACTCTGGCATGAAACAAGTAATGTACGTTGATAGTCGTTCTCAAAGTCATATAAAGTAGCTTTCAGATGCACTGAAGACAGGAGAATTTTTTAAATTTCCTCTATGAAACTTTTATAAACATCGCTTTGGCCAGGATTTATTCTAGCTTTCTTTTTCCATATGCTTCCTTTATGGTTTGTTATTTACCATGTAATATCACAGATCATTTTCCATTAGTAGCACAATTTTAGAAATAATAAAAGCCATAACGACAGGACTAAATGTACACTAAAATATCTGTGAAGTGGTAACTTAGTTTCGTACAAATCTTTACGGATTAAAAATTTACAGTCTGAAAAAATCAATATTAATAACACAAATCCAATTTTTAAGTGACAGTTAAAATACTCACAGGTTGCAAGTTTTTAAGGCTGTGTAGGGAAACAACTGTTTTCTGTATATCACATAGATGAAAAAATATACATATTATGTGGAAAAATTCAGAGATTGTTAATGTTAAACGTGAGGATACGTAAAGTAGCCAACGAAAATTATAATGTTTATAAACCTACTGTATAGAAAGCAGTAGGCTCAGCAAAAGAAAGGCCAATTCAGAGAAACATAAACGCTCGAGTAAACACATATGCACGTTGTGAAACTGTTTTACATAGAGTAGCTTTAAAGATATTAAACCCTTTCAGCTAAACACACACACACACACATATATATATATATATATTTAAGCTTTTACTTCCGGATTTTCGGCATCTGTTTAGTTGTGGGTATTGGGTTCTCTCCATAGTTATTTTTAATCCTAAATTATTCTAAGATTTCATGGGAGATTGCCAAAGGTGGAAACAAATGGTTGAGGGGTCGCCCAAATTATGAGCGTGCGAATTTACCGGAATCGACAACAAATCAAGTAATGAAGTCTTCTACTTTCTTGAAGTTTTATGTTGAAACACATTTTGGAATTTGGCTCGTCAACCTTTTCGAGAATAACTAGAGATTAAATAGTCAATAGAGGGTAAGTTTGAATGAACAAATCAGTTCACGTGACATTGTGATTACTTCATTCAAACAAAGTAAGTTTGCATTTTTTACGGAATGCGGAAGAAAACCAGTTTCAGACATGTTTTATTTTAATTTAGAGCGAGAAGGTTGGTAATATCTACAGCAGGTTTTGCGAACCTATGTATGGGGGCAGAAATTTGGATCTAGGAACCCTTCTGAGTGGAACGAGAAAAAATATTAAGCATATAATTACTACTAAAGAATATCACTTTGATAAGGGTGTTAAGAGCATAATTACGGTAAATTTAATCACTTGTAGTGGCACTATCAATGTCGAATTGTATGTCATTTTGTAAACATAATACATATCATTGACAAACAGTTTCGCCAGCCTCTCAAACAGAAATAATCGGATCAGTAAAAAAAATATAGTTTTTTTCTGATGAAGTCGTCGTAGGCTGTAAAAAATTCTCAGTTTCAGAAATAACTCGAACAACACGAAAAATTCAAACTCACAAGCCCAAGAAGCTTAACTGTAGACATACGAACCTTAAGAAGGGTCACAGTAATAAACGCAGGCTCATGCAGAAGTATTTAAAAGCCACAGTTTTGAACTTCACGTAATTAAATCATTAATATGTTAAATTCAGTTTAAAGTTTCGTTATTCTTTGCTTTAATAACTGGGTTCAGCAGAAAGAGCAGCCACTGGCCTAATCTCGGTCTGGAGCACAACGGTGGAAAAATAGTGGTCTACAGCACATGTAAGGTAAAGTCTTCTGTGTGACAGATGTCCTAGCTTAAGGCGGAGTGGAGATACGATTCAACAGTTTCTGAACCGCGCTCTCGTTGGCGATGAGTGGTGAGTTCCACTCGCCTTCACCCCGAGGGAAGCGTCTCCGCTACTTATTGGACAGGAGGATTGGTGTGTTCGAGACCTGGCCTGGAAGTTTGGAAGATGGGAAAACATACTGGGTCGGTCGGGAATCAAACTACACTGTAGAGGTCGTCTAGAGTGTAGCCTAGTCCCTACGCCGACTGCGCTATCACATCTCCTAAGCATCTTAAAACACGAGATCTTAATATGAAAAGTAAACTAATCGGAATTACTCACCTTGAGGAAGACAGTGTGCGCCCCCTCACAAATGGCCATGACCATGATAGCAGACAAGATGGTGAAGGTCTGCGACAAGAGGTTACTGTAAAATTTTCCGCTAATGACGTCGGCAAGCGCAGCGTAGACTGACAATGCGACCATAAAAAAGTGGTGTACCAGAAAGCACCCACACGTATAGCAGATGGCGACTCCTGTCTGCGACGCCAAGTGGCTTATGTCGAGCCAGAGTAATCGGTATTCTGCCAGTTTTGCAGGCCGAATGGGGCTCCTGTCCAGAGCCTGGAACAGATGCCAGGACCAACACAGTACACTATCAAGAATTCCTGTTCATAGTCCAAATCACACATCATGTATTACAGGAACAAAGATTTAATCACAGAATATCAATACACAAAGTACTCTCTGTTGCTGTCGAGACGTACGCCATATATATTTTAGTAAAACATTCAAACTGCAATACGAAATGAAACATGAAACATGTAACATGTAACATGTACTTGTATATGACAAATGTTTATTGTGCCGGTCCCAGTGGCCGCGCTGTCTAAGGCTTAGGTCTGCGGCCGCTCGTTTGCTGGAATTGTGGGTTCGAATCCCACAGGGAGCATGGATGTCTGCCTCTTGTGAGTGTTGTGTGTTGTCAGGTAGAGGTCTCTGCGACGGGCTGATCACTCGTCCATAGGAATCCTACCTACTGTGGCGTGTCGTTGTGTTTGATCTAGAAACCTTGTGAATGAGGAAGCCCTGGCCTACTGGGGGCTGATGCGCCAAAAAAATATTTATTGTAATTTTCTGCTGCTACCGACTCTCGATAATCGCCTGTCCCGCTTCCAAGTCTGTCCAAGCTAGAGGCTTGTATTTATGTTTTTATTTATTTATTTTGGTGTAAAATCAAGCAGAATGCTTGGCGAAGCATGTTTTATCGATCTGTCATGACACTACTTCGCGTATTCTGTAAGTAATAACCATATAATAACCCAGGTAACGCTAATACAGGGCGCGGTTTTTGATGAGTTATTTATCGTCGATGTCATCCGATAATATTTTATAATCTCTGCGATGGGTAAATGAGTGTACGGCATTGATGGAATGATGGTGAATCGGGAAATACCGAAGTACTCGGAAGGAAACGTGTCCCACTGACACTTTATCCACCACAAACACCATAAGAATTAGTCCGAGATCAAACATAGGTCTCCGCGGTGACAGACTGTGAGACAGTCAGTCACCCTTGTGTTTCTAGTTTCTGATTATCTCTCTTTACACCTTGTTATTGCCAAAAAAATCTTTTGCATAATTTCCCACACAACATCTATGAATAACATACGCTATGACGTAGTGGCAGCAAACACAAGAAAAGAAAGTCAAGAGATAATCAGAAACTGCAAACACAAAGGCAAAAGAAGACATGAGAAACAGCAGCGACTGCAACATAGAGTACAGCTCCAAAGAGCGTGAGTGTGTGTAAGTGTGAAAGCCGTAACATGGGCATAAAAGCCTACAGAAGGTTAGAAATTCCAATTAATCCGCTCACTACTTGCTATAAATGGGGAACGTGGTAGCACAGTGGTTAAGGTGCTGTGCTACAAATAGGAAGGTCGTTGTTTCGATCCCAGCCTGTGTCAGTGGATTTCTCATTGACATAAAAATCCCTCAGATCGCACCATTGCCCTGGGGTCGACCCAGCCTCTAACAGAAATGAGCACCAGGAGTATTTCCTGGGAGTATAAAGCAGCCGGTGCGTAAGGCTGACAACCTTACCACCATCCTGTGCCGTAGTCACGAAATCTGGGAGCCTTAACTTCCTGGAACCCTCTGGGTCTGTCCAGGGCTGTAATTGGACTGCTTTACTTGCTATAAATAGAAATTCCAGAATATTTTCTTCGCAAAAGGTATTTTGCCTAAATTTGTTCTAAATTCAACATCGTAGGACTTCGAAGATGTCACCCAGTGTCTGAGAATAGCTCGATCTAAGAGGTTCACCGGCTTACGTGCTTCCTTACCTGAAGACGCATGCACAGTCGGCTTCCGAGACGTCAATTTATTTTTAATTTTAGACCACGGACAAAGTTCGAAAAAAAGATTGTTTCAGTTCCTGTAAATTGTCAGTAAATGAAATGTGAATATCTGAACCCACAGTGACCCTGAACTACGTGCACACCCACTTTTCAACACGCATTATAAACACGTGTTATTTCGTAGCGGACAAAGCTGAATGTCGATAACACGGATCTATAAAATGCTGTATGACAGGTGATTCCTGTTACAGAAGGTCGTTTCTGATAAATGGTAAAAAGTAAGGTAAAGTGCATCCCTGTACAGGCACTGAGGCTCTGTACAGGCCGTACGGCCCATAAGGGGATTAGAGATATAGCTCTACTATTTCTTGAACACGGCACTAGAAGGGGGTGAGGGGTCAACTTCACGCCCCGACCGCTCTTTACTCCTGGGAAAGACCCTGTACCCATTATACTGGAGGCTGTGTGGGCCCCAGGTGCGGAAAATCTCGCCCCCACCGGGATTCGATCCCCGGACCGTCCAGCCCTTAGCCAGTCGCTATACTGATTGAGTTACCCGGTCCACTTCTGATAAATGTCCCTGACAAAACCAAAGAGTCTTCGCTTACCTTAGACAGACTCTGCTCAAGCAGGTCTGCACTACAGCTTGAGGCAGCAAAGGTGAAGTACCAGTAGAGGGCAATGAGATATCTGAGGGCCGTGAGATAAATGTAAAGAAGTGCCTCCAGCATCTTCTCAATTGTAAAAGTCCTCAAGTCGTAGCTTGCCAGGGTGCTGACGTGGGAGAGGCCCAAAGAAAGCACGATCGCTGTGATACAGCGACACTTGAACAGCAGAACCAGGTGGTTTCCAGTAACCCTGCGAAAATGTGCCTGAAAAAAATGGATGACAATACTAAATACGTAAGTTTCTGTTATCAGAGTAGCATGTCTGTTGTGTCGATGGATTTGTACAGCAAACGTTTTGCAGTAACGCATCTTTCTGTGCTCATTTTTAGAGCCCAGTTACAGGCTCTAAAAATAATATCTGAGTGGCTTTTGGACCAGCGTAGTTCTGGAAAATTTGGACATCTCAAAGCTTTTCATGTTTCCCACCATTTTGAAACCCACACATTCTGGACTCTGTTCGCAAGAACACGTCTTCGTGTTCCGTCCAGCATCAGGCACACTCAGTACACACCCTCACAGCCTGTTCCTTGAAGATTGACATTTATACTGCTCTGAACTGAACAATCAGGAAAGTAACAGCTTGTCTCCCAGCAGGGCAAGTCCCCTTTCCTATTCGCTGTCGTGTCCAGTGGCGTTTCCTCGCCCCCTGTTCAACTGATACCGTACGCTCTTTACTCGGTACTAAAGCGACCGGTACGCCCAGCTGATCACTCACTTCCATTTTGGGCCGAGTTGAAGCAGGAGGGATCTTCCGGTCCTCAATCTGCCTTAACGGTTTGCACAAGTACAACACTCAACGCAGTTTACTGTACTTGTAGTGTTGTGTTCTCTATTGTAGGATAATGTATTTTTACTCTATTTTACTGTACTCTATTTGTACTGCATTTGTACTGTACTGTATCCTTTGGTTTCGTACTGTAATGTATTTTGATGTACTGTATTGTATTTGTACTATATTAGAGTATAATGTATGTGTACGACATTGTACCCTATTTTATTTGTACTGTAATGTACTCTACCTTACTCTTACTGTACTGTACTGTATTGTAATGTATTCTACCTTACTCATACTGTACTGTACTCTACTGTAATATACTCTACCTTACTCTTACTGTACTGTACTGTACTGTAATGTACTCTATCTTACTCTTACTGTACTGTACGGTAATGTAATGTATCTATCTTACTCTTACTGTAATCTACTGTACTGTAATTTACTCTATCTTACTCTTACTGTACTATACTGTACTGTAATGTACTCTATATTACTCTTACTGTACTGTACTGTACTGTAATTTACTCTATCTTACTCTTACTGTACTGTACTGTAATGTACTCTACCTTATTCTTACTGTACTGTACTGTACCGTACCGTACCGTACAGTGTTTTTTCACATATTCTTTGGTTTCCTTAGCCGTTTCTTTCCCACAATTTTTTTTTGTGATTAATTATACAATTGGTTTATGGTACTTGTACTGGCAGAGTAGAACTAAAACATTATGGAATATCTCATTTGTCTTGTTAATTATCTCTCCTTCGTTGCTTCGTATTCGTTCATTTGTCATTGATGATATGCATTTTAAATACTGGCAGCGTCGCTAAACAAACAACAAAAAGAAACGTAAGTACATTTGTACAGATTTCTATATCCGATCCAAAGGTTCATTTCTGTTTTCGTGGCACGACAGCCCCCAGCGGACCAGGACCTCATCATTATCGAGGCTTTATGATCACACACAGATATAATACAATCGGTAGGACTCCTCTAGATGAGTGATCAGCCCGACGCAGAGACCCCTACCTGACAACACACACAAGAACAGACATGCATGCCTCCAGCGGGATTCGAACCCGCAACCCCAGCAATCGAGCTGCCGCAGGCCCACACCTTAGAGCCCGCGACCACTGGGATGGCCAACCCATAAAACTATGTCTTGTTGTACAGCGGAACATCGAAGACAAAACATTAACTAATATTTTAGCAAAGTCTCTCACATAGGATTGACATCCTGACCTGAAATATGCTCCAGTCGTTAAAGTACCCTGCTAATTTACCAGCCTCCCTCCAATGCGTAAAGGGCAGGTAGGCCAGTGGCACCAAATACACGAAGAGCATGTAGGCGCCAACAGTCTCCTCGAAGCTCCCTTTAGCCCTTCGGATGGCCTGCAGTCTCTTGTCGTTGGTAAACCACACGGCGAAGCACAGCAGCAGATAGACACACACCGAGTACAGCATCGCAAGAGACATCCACGAGAACACCAAAGTACCTGCAGCATAAGGGAGACGGAACAGCTTCTGCCCTTACTGGTGTACAGTTTTAATGGAAGTAAATAAAAAGTACTTGGGGGCACACTGCCTGTAACCCACAGGATACGATTGCTGATATTGCGAGTAAAAGATTTTAATGTTCTGGTGCGTTCTTTATGGAAGCCATCCCGTTGTGTTAATTACCAAATAAAGTACATTTATTCCGAAACGACGTGTGAGACCAACTAGATGCAACAATTATGATTTATTAATAATCCATTAGCTCAACATGTTTCAGGCATCATTATGCCCATCTTCAGGAGCGCTAGGCCGTATATAACTGCATATGGTTTTCAGCACTTGATGTGCTGGCTGGAGTCTTGGGAAGCCGGGAAGCAGGCCGTGTGCACTGCAAACGGCCTGCTTCCCGGCACATCAAGTGCTGAAACCCATATGCAGTAATATACAGCCTAGCGCTCCTGAAGACGGGCATAATGGTGCCCGAAACATGTTGAGCTAATGGATTATTAATAAATCATAATTGTTGCATCTAGCTGTCTCACAGGTCATTTCACATTAAAGATGCACGGTCACACGAACATCAAATTTACATTTATTCCGTCGACATTACATGGCTGATGATGGCCTGAGAAAGGGCCGAAACATGTAACACACATGTAAAGCAGGACTCGGTTTGAAATAAAACTGCGTTGTGTTCGGGGGAGTAAATGTTGTTTATTCTGGTGCCTTATTTTCAGTCTGAGTAAAGATTCAGACCTAATTGAAAAATTCAACTTAGTGATTTCTTAGCCTGCCGGGGTTCTGATAAGTCCTTAGCCCGACCAGGACGGAAACAAGTTCGGAAGCATGTCAGGGACACACGCGATTTCAACAACATCGAGACGCGAGCTGTCATCTCCTCCCCCCCCGCTGCAAGGCAAGGCACCGAAAGAAATTCATGCCACTCTGGCAGAAACATTAGCTTGTTTCCTTCCTGGTCGGGCTGCGGACTCTTCAGCACCCCTGTGCAACGTTTCATTTTAGGTAAGAACCTTAGGTTTGTGTGTGAGTGTGTGTGTGTGTGTGTGTGTGTGTGTGTGTGTGTGTGTGTGAGTCTGGCGTCCCATTTTCGAACTAATATGCCACTCTTTACAGAAGTGTTATGTAGGTAATGCCATTGCAAGTAACCAGAAGCTTGTCGTTTTTATTTGCCCACATTTCACCCTAGAACAGGCCACGAAGACCCAAACGGGGAGTAGAGGGATAGCTCTACTCTTTCCTCAACCTCGGTACTAGATGGAAGTGGGTGGTCAAAGCCACGTCCCGGCCGCCTTACCCCCAGGAAAGGCCCGGTACCCATTGTATAGGAGGCTGGGTGGGCTCCAGGGCCGGTCTGGGAGGGTGGGTAAAATCTCGTTCCCACCGGGATTCGATCCCCGGCCCGTCCAGCCCGTAGCGAGTCGCTATACGGGTTGAGTTATCCCGGGCCACGTTGCCTACAATTACTGATAGGAACTTGCGAACGAAAACAATTCGAGTGGTGACAGCGGCACTGATCCAATTCGATTTAGAGTCACATGTATACGACAGTTCCAAAAATTGTGCCAATTTGTTGAACATACTTTTGTGTTTAAACTGATAATTATGCAATGACAGTCAACACAACTAGTGTATATGTGTATCATTAGTGCAACATGTTTCGGACAAACAGTGGGTCACCATCGGGCACACAAATTTTGTAAAATGTAATGGAAATACAGAAAATTGCCTTATCGGATTTGAGTTAGGTCAAAATATGTGCCACTAAAAAACATAAAGTCTAGTTGTTTTTGAAAGTTGTTTTTAAAAATAGTCATTCAACGAGTCACATGCCCCCATTCTTACGTCACCTGGGGCATTGCTCTTTTCACAAAGTCCACAACTGGTTCTTGTGTTAAGCTTGATGCTGACGACCTGCTGTTATGACAGGTATTTGTGACCTTTTGCATAAGGATTCGTGTACCTTCTGCAAGCACTGGACGTCTAGATTTTTAGATCAACAAAGGGGTTAAGGACACCGTACCGTTAGGTAGGAGTAGCACGGTAGGAAACTACACATGGCCTTGAACTTGGAGGATGATGAGGGTAATAATGACTCTGATATTGGTAATAACATTGACCTTTCAAAGATGAAGCGCAGACTGCTTTATTTAATGAAAAAATTCGTACCGCGCATTAAGCACTTTTCATCTCGGTTATGTAAACCAACCAGTTTATGTTGTACGGGGCAAAATTCGCTGTTTGTTCTGAGATAAATATAAAACATATAAATACAACGTGGGCAGAAGGTAGAATTGTTGAATGTTAAACTGCTGGTGCATCACTTAACTAGTAGGCTTTAAACAGTTAACTGTAACAAAAAGAGCAACAATACCAAGAGAGGTGCAACATCATAGAAAAGTGTTTGACCAAACTAAGCTCAAGTCAGCCGCGTCACATTGCTCAACAATGAAGCATGCTAGTGCAGGAGTTAAATTAATTTCTGTTGTTGGATTATGAATTGGAATTACCTAAATAAGACTTCACAACATAATGTCTTATGACAGCAAATCTACAATGGTAGGCAAACGCGTAAGACTTTTAACTGGAATTTCTGTTTTGCCCTAATATTTTGGTCCCTACTTTGCAGTTTATATATTTTTGTAAGTAATTAGTGAGACTTTCGAGGGACCAATGAGCTCAGCTGGTCAAGAATTTTATTTATGTTATGGAATGCGAAATTCAATATTATGTTAGCTGAAGAATGTGGCCGGCTCAAATCTAGCAACGAAAATTCTGATTTCATGAAAGAAGGGGATTTTGTTGAACAGTTAAGGTACTCTTACTTACGCAGTACTTACTTGCTTACTAACTTACTTACTTACTTACTTACTCCATGGAGCAGGGTCCTTCTAGAGAAGCTAGCCGGGTCTCAGTTAGTCAAGAAATTCCCCGCATTTCATGGAATCCGGAAATTCATTACCGCATTTACAACAGCCCACCACCTGTTCATATCCGGAGCTACACCAATCCAGGCCATGTCCTCACAACCCACATCCTGAAAATCTTTCTTAATATTATCCTTCCATCTAGGTCTGGGTCTTCCAAGTGGTCTCTTTTCCTCAGGTTTCACCACCAAAACCCTGTACGCCACTCCTCTCCCCCATATGCAATAATCCTCACCCATCTCATTGTTCTCGATTTGATCACCCGAACAATAATTGGTGAGGAGTATAGATCATTAAACTCCTCTTTATATAGTTTCGTCCATTCCCCTGCTACCTCGTCCCTCTTAGGCCCAAATATTCTCCTCAACACCCTTTTTTCAAACACTCTCAGCCTACGTTCCTCCCTCAATGTGAGCGACCTAAGTTACTGTTAGTTTCTGAAATAATAGTCTGCTCCGAGCAGTTAATTAATATTTCCCTAAGCTTGTACTGATTGTGACACCATATCGAAGCTTACCTTCTGCTGTAGCTGATACCGGCAACACCCCCATCGCACGCATCACGAACAGAAAAGGCTGCATGTTGTCATGGTATGTGTTCAGCGCAGTATTTCTTGATGATCGAAGGAAAAATCGGTTAAACCGAAAGGTATTATAGCTGTACAAATTTGGCTGCATTCCGTACTGGAGGCTGTCAACAGTGTCAGTTTGATTCTCGACCAGAAACGTGCCAAGAAAATTACCTGGCGACACTCGTCTTCTGCATGGTCTCAGCTTGAATGTAACCTTCTGTCCTTCTTTCTTATTTCTGTGCTTCATGTTCAACATTCCGCACTGCTATGGCTATTAATACTTCAATTGGTTGTGTCCAATAAAAAGAAATGACGTCGTGGAACAATACCTGGAAAGATGGAAAATGAATAAGATTTGGATCCACCTTAGGGAATATTAATGTACTTTAACCATAACTGCCCTCTTAGGCAATAATATTCCTATGACATACTGCCGTAGACATTACAAACTAAGGGTTGTGTAGTTTGATCTACTTATTTGTCTTCGTAGCAATATAATTTCATTTAATTTACAATCTGAAGCAATTGAAATTTGTTTATTTATTTATTCATAATCATATTTAAATGACAATGATTATGTCATTAAAATCCCAGTGTCTGGACACTAAACAAAGAGGCATTATTTCTGAAGTTGCTTCTTTTGTCTGGCCAGAAAATTTTAACACTCTGTGTCAATTTTTTGGAAGCAGCATGACTGAAAGAGGTTATGGGTTTATATGTCTGTAAATGTTCCATTTTGCACAAAACGACAGTGGCCTACACGATACAACTATTTATTCTCACATTAGATCTGTTTGTTTTTATTAGAGTATTTACGACTGTTGAATCCGACGTGCTTTTTTTTCGGATCTAAGATACAACACTGCAAATGCGATCACTATGTCAGAATATATAGAATAGGAAGGTGGGGTAATTCTGGGAAGATGAATAGGATGGGATTTGAAGAAGTGCGGCAGTGGCCTAATTTGGACTCACAAAAAATAAGTATACCTCGGAGGAATGAGAAAAGCCACAAAAATCTCAAAATATTTGGTGTTCCGGCCAAGATTCAAAAAACACCTTCGGCACAGAAGTCAGAAATGTTTCCACCTCAGCCAATGATCTCGACTTTGCTGACGTCCTGTAGTAAAATTAGTGAATTATTTCGCACCCTAATTTTTTGTCACTTTTTAATGATTTGCCCCATAATTCGATTAATCACGCTGAAATTAATTGAGTATATTAGCCGACCGTATAATCATATTTTGAAATTAAGTAATAATTATTTTTACTTCTGTTTATCAAGCAGTTATTTCCTGGCTTCATAAAGCAGATCAGGAACAGAGCACCCAAACAGAGCACCCAAACAGAGCACCCAAACAGAGCACCCAAACTACAGAACGGCTATTTACGTATTAGAGTTGAAAAACGCTCCTTGACCGAATGGTCGGTGCTACTAATTGAAGCACCATAAGAGACACGTGACCTACGAACTCACAACAATTACAGCTACTGCACTGATGAGTACGCACATATCTAATTAACGCTGTAAGAAAATAGCACAACAATTCGTCACCCAGACCTGGGATGACAATGAGAGTATTTTAACTCTCCTTTTTACAACACAGCGATATCTGTGATAGGGTGACACTTGTACCTAATTTTCCGGGTAGAATTCGGAACCTAAATGAAAGAAAGATAGCCAACCTGTTGTTAATACAAACAAACTTACACGTGAGATCAAGCCTTCAGGGACGTTCCTTACTGCTGATTGATTGATCATTTGACAGTGTATAAAAAAGATGGCAAACGTCGACCCACAGAAGGGCCACATAATTCGTTAAGCACTCGCCTGTGGGCCGCACTTGTGCATACATGAATCCCAGGGTGGGTGACGGGGGTGTGGGCGTGGGTGTAAAGTGGGAAATGGATTCACCAGAAGGCCGTTCGTAACGAAATGACGAACAGTCCATACACACCACTTTATTACAATAACACAAAAAGCTACATGTTTCGGCAGCTCCAGACAGCCATCTTCAGGCTTCATGTTTTAGAAATATATAAAGGAAATCGTATAGCTCTAGCCTGATAATGGCTGTCTCCTGCAGCCGAAATATGTAGCTTTTGGATTAATATAATAGAATATTGTGTGTGGCCGATTTGTCTTAGTGTTACATGTTGTATTAACAAAATGAGGAGGAAAAACATTAAGCTATATGGCCGTTATTTACAAAAATACGTTACGCTACAAGTACTTTTGAATGACAAGGCGTACTAATCTCGGTAAAACAGAAAAAGTGAAGGACTTACTGTACACTGTTTAAAATTGATAACTTAGGGTTTCTAAAAGGGTTCTCTGCTAATAAGTATCTCATATTATTTTCTGTAGTCCTACTGTATTAGGTTTGTTAAATTGTATTACTGAAACTATTCAAGTAACAGAGGGCTGAATGCGGACCGAGGGCCTCATGTTGGTTAGCGCTGCTGTATAACATCCCAGAAGACATGCATCTTCAGTAAAAGACTATGAGAGCCTCATCTGTCAATATTCTCATGAGTTCAATCAAAGAACTATACAGCGTAGCCATTGATTAAAATTGTTTCACACAAATCTTAGTAATTAAGCAACTTAATGCACAAATTATTTTTTATAATAAGTTTATTAAATGTCTCTACATGTTTCGAGCACTATATGCTCATCATCAGGAGGTCAAAATTGTATCATACAGCATCTGGTATCATCACACTCTGTAGGTGGCCGTCCGGTGCACCG
>Ga0131853_10003687_pt1 | contig 27546 bp, 19 predicted proteins | sample TergutLab28metaG_FD_92764 | JGI IMG/M metagenome (GOLD analysis project Ga0131853, IMG submission 92764) | Labiotermes labralis P1 segment gut microbial communities from Petit-Saut dam, French Guiana - Lab288 P1 (version 2) (version 2) | ecosystem: Host-associated > Arthropoda: Insects >...
AAAGGTGATAATTCTGGGCTGCATAGGGCAGTAATCACATTCAATACTCATAAGGAGTGTATGCTTGAGTGCACTTATCAACAATCAAGGTGTTAATAATATCAATTGAACGAACAGTATTAAGTGAACTTGCGTGTGCAATATACTACTGCATTATATAACAGTACATTCAGTGAATAATTTAGTACTATATGATAAATAATTATTGTGTATGGCAAGTCGACATTAAGAGTGGTATAGTGAGTGTACTAACATTTATTATTGTAATTTGTGGCGTCCTTTTAATAATAATTCATAATCGTTAATGAACCAGCAAGTACTGACAAACAATACCCTGTTTGTAGCTTTATGTTCCTCGAGCCAGACGAGGCGACACTTCCCTTATATTGTCATTAAAGCAATCAGTTGCTTATGTTAAATATTTAATGTGTTTATAATATGGAATGTTAGAGTAAAGAGTATAGAGCATCAGCTTTATTTTGAGGTGGTTCAGGTTTCACATCTTAGCCCTTAGTCTACTGGTCCTCATTGATGCTTTGTGTGGTCTTTCTTATCTCTTCATGCAAATGGAAAGATAATACCACAAGTTAAAACGTGGACTTTCCATCCACATCCTTTCTATTTCTCTGTACTGTACAGATCCATTGCTTGATGCTGTGTAGTCTGAGCATTTAAAACATCATAAATAAAACTATTAAAATACATATGGCAGAGTTAAAGTTTAGAGACTTGACTTGGTGATAAATCTGTTGGTTCTGCTTGCAGGTTGTCATGATAACAGGTGACAATCCCCTTACTGCCTGTCATGTGGCTAAGGAGCTGCGGTTCACACAGAAACCAAAAACTCTGATTTTTACAGAATTAGGCAGTAATAGTTGGATGTGGGAGAGCATTGACCAGTTGCTGCATCTACCAGTGTTGCCACATAAGTCTTACAAGGAATTAGTGTCAAAATATGATCTCTGTGTGACAGGAGAGGTAAGTTTATGTCACAGCACCTCTGAGAATTGCAATTTTTGAAATAAATTTCCTGTTGCCATGTATGGTTTTGTTTATTTCTCAGGGTCTGACATTCCTGAATGAGAACCATAAACAGTTCTTGTATCAAATTTTGCCACATATATCTGTCTTTGCACGGGTTGCACCAAAACAGAAAGAATTTGTCATTCTGGCCCTTAAGTCCCTTGGATATACAACTCTGATGTGTGGCGATGGTACGAATGATGTGGGAGCATTAAAACATGCAGATGTAGGTAAGCATTATTACCATCTGTTAGTTATTATTACGTGCATCACTCTGAAGAAAGGTGAGTATGAATTTGTAGTTTTTAAAACGTTAAGTCACAATGTGAGGTTTCACACAGTGACTTTTGACATTGTCATTTGTGTTTTTTATGATGATTGTTATAACAGAAGAAAAGTGCTGTGTAGTGTCAATTATCCATGTGCAGATTGTCCAGTTTGCAAATTATCTGTGCACGTTCGTAAGTTGCTAATGAGTAACGACAAAGGTGGGAAATAACATGATGTAGCCCTGAGTGCTGAAACAAAATCCTCAATGCAAACAATAATGCACTGTGTTCATGAACAATATGATTAACCTTTGGATGTACTATGTATATAATAAATGTTATTGATTATTCGTGTTTCTCAATTAGCCATGAGCACCCTCTCTGCCATTACCTGGATAATCAAGAGTACACTCTGCATGTAAAAAGGAGAACTAACATTATTTATTTTGCATCATATTCTGTGGCTCTTACTTTTTTATCTGAAATGGTAAAATCTGGTCTGTGTGTTTTCATTGCAGGTGTTGCTATTTTGTCAAATGCTCCTGAGAGGTTACCAGAAAAGAAAAAACCAGAACGAGGGGAAAGAGAACGCAACAGGGGTCATGGTTCAGGAGGAAGTAATAATCCTGTGTCACATGGAAGCTCAAGACAGGTAAGGTACAAAACATGCATCGTGTTCTTTTATCTCAGAACGCTGTCAGAAGTACAGAAAACCCAGAATTTTAGATTCTTGCATTTTGCATTTTTTGTGATTTTACACGTGATCCTGGCCAAATGTCTGTAAGAACAATGTTCCCAGATATTATGCCATTTTGAGGTGGTCCAAAACATTGGCCAAAGAAAATCATCCAGCTATATCATCTCAGAAAATAACAGTACCAAATACAAAGTTGTTTTTACAGTCCACAAAATATGTATATATTTACAGGAAAACAATACTGTCAGGAGCATACACCTTAGGACTATATTGTTATAATCTTGTAATATATATATTTTATGGATTGAAAGTAAATTTTGCTGTGTATCTGGTCTTGTTGTTTTCTGTTTGAATTAATAAACAAAGTGGTACACACCATACAAACATTATATCCCAGCAGTCAGCATTCAGGGTAGGATTGTAGATTGTTTGGAGTTTGGTCTTCATTCTGATTCTTGTCTTTATATCAGAAGAAAATGCATCCTCTCACACTTAGATCTGTATCTAAATTACAATGCCTCTGAGAATGAGAATATATGTATGAAAAGTTTTATAGTCATGTGATGGTTGTCTTTTAATTCAGGGCTTGATACTGCTGAGTGAACATCATAAACAGTTCTTGTATTAATAGACACAGTAAAGTAAAGTAAAATAAAGTTTACTCTGCAACATGCTCTTAAGGCATAGAGGAAGGGTAGAGGTATAGCTCTACCCTATTGTTAATGTCGATGCTAGGGGTGTGGGTGGTCATTGCTCTGCCTGGGCCACCTTACCCCCATGAAACACCATGCTACACATTGTACAGGAGGCTGGGTGGGCCTTGGGGCTGGTCTAGATGGGTGCAGATAAAATTGCCTTCACCAGGGTTTTAACCCTGAACGTTCCAGCCTATAGCAAGTCGCTGTACCGACTACATGTATCAATAGGGGTCTGGAAAATGTTACAGAGAATGCAGAAACTTCAAAGTGAATCCAGTTTCCGGTGAATTTTAGCATCATCAATCATGGTCTTAGAATGTTAAAATATAGAAGATTAGAGGAAAGAAACTAAATTGTGGTAGACGCAAAATTAAAGCCAAACGAATGGAGTTATCTGACCCATGTAAGAGTTTTCTTACCTTGAACTCGTTGTTAAGTGGAGGAATTAATGTTATTTCCTGTCAAAAAATTTGTTTTGAGGTTGAAACAAATTGATTTTGGCATTCAGGTGAGCATGCGTCATGATAAATTCTTATAATAAAACCAACTAGATGCACTAATTTCTCAAATTTATTTTTGGAATAAAACTGTACATGTTTCGGACAGTTCCTCTGTCCGTCGTGAGGAGATTTTCACTGTACACACAACAATGGTATATGTCATACAGGTTTTTGACAGCTTACGAGGAAGTTGTCAGCTGTGTGTACAGTGAAGAACTGATGATGGACAGAGGAACTGTCTGAAACATGTATAGTTTTATTCCAAAAATAAATTTGAGAAATTAGTGCATCTAGTTTGATTTTATTATAAGAAACAAACTGATGTTTGTAGTACATTGATGTCCCACTGTTATAGTTCAGTTTGGTATTATGAAATGTAATTTTGTTGCAGAATGCTGCTAATGCAACAAATGCACAACTAAATAAGCTTCTGAGGGAGATTGAGGATTTGGACCAAGCACAGATTGTGAAACTGGGTGATGCCAGCATTGCGGCCCCTTTCACATCAAAACTGTCATCTATAATGTGCAGTAAGCAGTTTTAGTGGCATGACACAAGTATTTTTGTTACACACAGGTTCCCAGCTGCAGTGAGGGAATCATTAATGTTACTTCTTTTAGTCCTAAGCCTGAAAACTGCAAAGAAAGTAGGTCTTTAAGTTGATAGACATATGTTTGTTACAATGAGCAGTATTTTGTTAAACTGCTTTGGGCTTGAGTTTCTTTTACCTGAAATATTACAGCTGAAAGCTACAGGCACGATTCTTAGACAAGCCTAAGAGTACTGGTAATGGTTCACTGTAGTAATTCATTTGAATGTGTGAAATAATTCGATAAGTTTGCTGTTAAGTTTCTCTCTCTCTCTCTGTGTGGTGTGTGTGTGTGCGCGTGTCCCCCCCCCTCTCAGTAGCCCTGGATGTGAAGTTTTTGTCGGATGCAGATTTGCAATAACAGGGAATAGAGATGGATAACAAATTTTGAGTGTTAATATATATGAGTTGCTGTAGCAAAATATTGCTAAGTGAGATGGTGGATAGTGAGGGTTGATTGTACAATCATGTAGTAATCCATGTGGGACCCAGATGGCACAGTCACCCTGATGGTCATGCAGCTGTTGGTTTGGCTGTGCTATTCCGACGTGTTACTGCTGACATAGAGCTGTGATTTTATCAGTGAGAAGTTCCTTGGAACTGTACTGAGTGGCAAGCTGCCCCAGGAGGGTAGCCATGATCAGTTTGTTGGGGCCTAAGACTGTAACTTACCTGCTGTTTATGAGTTGCTGTTAATTTGTAATTGTTGATAAAATTTTAAAGGAGTGAGTCCTCTGAAGTACTTCCCTAGGTCAGGTTGTGGGGCAGGACCTCATTCAACCACAGACCAGAAGCCTGTGGTGTCTTCTGCTGCTTTTCTTGTAATGTTAGTCTGATGCTGATTCTCACTGTTCTGGAGAGGGGACCACACATAATGCAAATAGTTGCATCAACAGTGGTGGTCTCAAACATGTCTGACTGTGGATGGTAGCACTGTGGAATATGAAGCTTCAAAATGTTTTGAGAAAAACAGGCCCTGGGAAACTGTCTTGCAGTAGTTAGTTACAGTTCCCGGCTTGCATTCTGTTTCTTTGTTAGATCCATTTTTCCTGTATCCTTCCATTTATGCCTAAGTGGTACAAAGGTTGAAAAAGGATGAAAGTTTAAGATCCTAAATGTATTCTTCATCATCGCGTTTGTGAAATTGTATTGAGAAGACCACATTAAGAAGATGTTGGTTTTATTGTGCCCTTTGTGATGCTGACATTTTCTGTGTTGTCTTTTCTTTCCAGTTTGCCATGTTATAAAACAGGGTCGGTGCACATTGGTAACAACATTACAAATGTTCAAGATTTTGGCATTGAATGCCCTTATTCTTGCATATAGCCAGTCTGTCTTATATGTTGATGGTATCAAGTTCAGTGACATGCAGGCAACACTACAAGGGTTGTTGCTAGCTGCGTGCTTCCTTTTCATATCCCGATCGAAGGTAAGATGGAATTTCAGTTTCAGTATGGGGGTTTAAGGTTTAGCACAGTGGTGACTCTGAAGAATTTGTTTGTGATGCTGTACAGACTGCTGGATAGATAGGTACAAACGTTTAGGAGGAATGTGTTGCTTTCATCTTTAGGTATGAGATGGAAGGATTTGACAAGATACGTTGTCTTATAATCTTGCAAGAAGTCATTCGAGAGTGTCGATAGTTGCATTACTCTCTGATCGATATTTACTACCCACCAATCAGATTTTAAAAATTTTGTGTACAGAACCTAATGAAAAGAATAATATTCCAAACAAAATCTGTATTCTGCTAACTCTTTGGCACCAGAAAAAAATGCCCACTGGGAGATTCAGATGGCCAGAATTTAAATGAAATCTGCATAGGAAAACCATTAAATGCCATCATCTCAACCTGATATGCTGAATTTTGAACATCACATTGCATGATGGATATACTTAACATTTAGCACCAAAGAATTCCTGTGTATAACTTCTTGGAATCTCTTTTTATTTAGTGTGTGTTTAACAAAGTAAATATTTTGTTACAGAATAAGACACATTGATATGTTGGGACTGTCAGAAAAATGGAAACATCATAGACATTGTCTATTTATAAGACACTGTTTTACACATTATGTATATTGACCAACAGCATATATAGATTATTTACTCTTATTCATTTATGCTTGTATATGCAGCCATTGAAGACATTATCGCGACAGAGGCCACTACCTAACATCTTTAATGTGTACACGGTGTTGACTGTGCTCCTGCAATTTCTAGTCCACTTTATTTGTCTCATCTACTTGGTTCAACAAGCTGCCATGAGATCACCACCAACGTAAGTCACCATATTTATTATGTGCTTGCTTGGAAAGAAAATTCTGCAGTACTTCTAACAATTGGAATTAACATGGTGTTGCCGGTTGTTAAAAAAACTGTGAATTTATAATTCAGCTTGAACTTTAATCTTAAATGACTTGCATTCATGTACGCCATTGTACATAAAAAGAACATCAAGCAATTCATTGTATTTATTTAGGAAATGAGAAAATTACTGCATTTTGAAGACCTGCTACATCATCTCTGTTTGATTTTCCTCAACGTACCTATTATTTCATAATTTTATATTTTTCTGTTTGGATAATATCAGGTGCTAAAATGTAAATACTAACCCAGTTGTTTAAAAGCTAATATGACTTAAGTCTCGTATAGCTATTCCTTTATCATTATCCCCTAGGCACGCCAGGAATTTTTGCCTTGCATCACTGATTGCATCTGGAAATTTTTGAATGGTAAATTTGTTGAGACATTGACAGTCCAATGCTGAAAACAGTGATCTTCGAATTTCATTCTGTGAAATTTCTCTCTTTTTTCATTAGAGAAGAGAAGCCAGCAGACACGCAAGTAGAAGACGATGAGGAGGAGAAGTTTGTTCCCAGTTTGTTGAATAGTACAGTGTACATAATCTCAATGGCTCTGCAAGTTTCTACATTTGCAATTAATTATCGGGTAAGACCAAGTTTTATGCTTCTGGAAGAAAACGGACTAAAAGAGGAAAGAAGCTTTAATCATGTTCTTCCGTTGTGTCCCATCAGATATACACTGAGCATAGATAGGATGGTTTATGTTTTTGTGAAAATGTAGTCTTGTGTGTACTCACTGTATATCTGGTGGCATTGATCTGACATTAGAGAAAAGTTGTTTGAATAGAGGTAGTGAGAGGTGTAATTATTGTGTTTATTTTTGTGTTACATTGAGACAAAGCATTTATTTGGACCCCTTGACATTGTGAGAAGATTTCAGCCTGGCGTGAGACCTGGTACCAAGCTCCAGCATTTCTGCGTAGAGCTTAGATATGGAAAACTTGTGATTAGCATAATTATGCCCATACAAAAACGCTTGTATTCCCATCAGTGTACAGAGATGATAGCATGAAACTTTCATTGCATGGTGTTATTTTATTGACACTGGTGTGATACTGATTTATTTGTTTTTCAGGGCCATCCGTATATGGAGAGCCTCACAGAGAACAAAGCTCTCCTCTACAGTATTGTAGGTTCAGCAGGTGCCATTTTAGCTTTGGCATTGGGCATTTTCCCAGATATGGCATACCAGTTTGAAATAGTTGAATTCCCTGCAGAGGTAAGCTGTTGTTTCCGTACTGTCCATACTTCTGTCTGATGTCCTTCATTTTGTGGATAAATTTTTCTATTAAGTGAAGTGTGAAACTGTACTACCACATCTATATTTAGAAAATTCTGTAAACTGACACAGGAAATCCTAATATTATACCCTACCATTGGACAGGATACTGATTAAGTTGCACTCACATCCCATCCTCACAAACTCTTCCTTAAAGATTGTGAATGTTTTTCTTGGTCTTCCAGCTGCTTTTGTGGAAACTTTTTCACTTAAACTGTATTCTTTCTTTTTTTTTTTTTTAACTCTGAACTTCGTGTCTTGTCAAACCTTACTGTAATAAACCAGCAGTTAAATATTCTGTATGAATTAGTGCCAAACATATGCCAGGGCACTTTTTATTTAAACAGCTGTAGTTTTATTCTCTTCCGGCAAAACACCTGGTAAACCTCTGGTTGTATGTAACTTCATTTGTAGTGTTCATGAATTAAAAAAATGCTACAGAGCTTCAATTGCACACTGTCGAAAACCTGATTTTTGAGACCACAGACACTGGTAAAGTTTGAATAAAGGTAGACCAACTTGATGACACTAGCTTTATTATGTGAATTTACTGCTCAACATGTTTCGGATGTTAATACATCCATCTTCAGGAGCTTGCGACTACTTGGTGCGTTATAGTGTAGGCTGTATTGCGCTGTAATGATAGAGGTTTATGTGTTAATTTATTTGTCAAGTGGTAAGTGTTATACCTGGTGGTATCTAGTGGTAAGTGTTCAGAAACACAAACATAAGGATAACATATAAATGCCGCAACACCATACCTAACCGGATAAAACCACCCAGAGACCACACACCACCCCACAATCAATGGGGACTCTACCAACTGACGTGTAACATGTGTAATTTGTTGTATGTAGGCCAGACTAGCCGCAGCCTAAGCATACGTTACAAAGAGCATATACGTTACACTGGAAGCAACAATCCCCAATCAGCATACGCCCTACACATTCTTCAAAACCGACACGAATACGGTCCAATGGATAATACTATGACTGTACTCAAACACATTAATAACCACAGCTTACTCTTGAACAATACCATATCCAAGCCCTCCACCACAATAGAAAACTCATTCCCGAGCAGAGCCCAGGCGATACAAACCCCTTGTTCCAAGCGGTCATAAACCCCTAAACCCTCACGGTCCACAGTGAACAGGTCAGTAGTGGTTCAGCCTGCACTCGGATACCACATCACCAACAGTCAATCCCACTACATTACACCAACACGCCTCATGTCAGGTATGTACAGCTCATGCATATAGACATCAATACAGATGCATAAAACACCAAAACATACCACACACAAAAATGTTCAAGAACCACAGGACACCACATGCTTGCAGGAACACACTCACTCAGAGCCACACAGGACACATAATATAGGTATAACACTTACCACTAGATAAATAAATTAACACATAAACCTCTATCATTACAGCACAATACAGCCTACACATTAACGCACCAAGTAGTCGCAAGCTCCTGAAGATGGATGTCTTAACATCCGAAACATGTTGAGCAGTAAATTGACATAATAAAGCAAGTGTCATCAAGTTGGTCCACATTTATTCAAATATCAAGATGATGCACGGTCCAATACGCATAAGATGTCTCATTCTGTTAAAAATTGAAAGTGTGTGCCTCTTATAAGGCATTTTTTTTAGTAAGTACCTTTTAACTTGGTCAGAATTTTTTTGTGACAAATTGTTTGATTTGGGTAAGTTGTAGTCTAAAAAGCACCAAATGCCAAATATTCCACATAATCAGTGTTCAAGGTGGTGGTGTGATGAGTTCCTTTCAGAAGCATTACGTTAAATTCAAATGATGGGATCCAAGACATCTGTATTGTAGTGTTGTTTTGGTATAATTTATGGTAATCAGTTTGGTGCGAAAAAATATTACTTACAAAATTTGTTGGTACATTTGTAAAGTTGCCACTGTTACAGTTGTGAGAACTTGCTCTGATAACCATATTGTCCAAGACGAAGGCAGTAAACTTTGTAATGACATTGTTTCTTGTGTGTATTTAACAGTTCCGGATCATCCTGGTGCAGGTGCTATGTGCAGACTTCGCGCTTTCGTTGCTGGTGGATCGTGTTTGTCTGTGGCTACTGGGTGAAGGAAAGTTGCTGATTAAGTGAGAATTGTATATCTCTAGACTGATTAAAAATGCAGTGGTTTTAAGACCCATGTGCAGCTGCCATGAGCTTCAGTATTCTGAACTTAGTTCTTCAGAATTAATGTGTGTTTATGTCAGAGTCTCAGACTGAGGCACTTTGTTTGCAGCCATTTAAATGGAACATGTTGGGACTGAGTAAATTATTTGGAAGAGAAACTATTTCTTATTTATACAGCTGTGTCCAAAGCAAAAACTGGGACTTTAAAGTCTTTGTGTCTGTACTGTCACAAAAATGTTTATGGTCTTTGTAAATTGATCAAAGAGAAACAAGTAAGTTTCATGTATTCTTTGGTATGATGTGTATCTTCTTTGTATTAGACTCTGACCATAACTTTTAATGAAGTGGTAAACTGAAAATAGCTAAAATCCTTCAATTCCATATGTACTGATTTTTTGGGGTGTTCATTTCATATCTTGTACAAACTTAAAATAGTACTCAATAAAATACCATTATGTGTACACCAGAGGACACAGTCATTTATTTATTTACTTATTCATTTATGAGCCACAGTCTTCACCCAGGATAGCATCAAATCACTGTGTGTGCAGTCCCATAACTTTGCTCTGGCAATTCTATTAGAGACTGTCTTGTGTTGGAGTGCATTTGCGTGAACTTGGGGATGTCATTCCTTCATTCCCTTCTTAGCATCATACTCCACTTGTCTTTTCACCATTGTGAGTCATTCCTGGTAACCATGGCAGTCATGTTCATTTTCATCTTTTTCTTCTTCCTCAGTGTATACCTTACATAGAGCACACTGGCTAACCTGATGTTTGATGGATTGTCATAATATTCACATGCTACATTACAGCTGCTTTCAGTGGTCAATCCTTTATTTTTAAGCAAGCCGTATGTTAATCTCATCAATCAAGCATGCTGCCATCTGGTTGTGCTATGATGCTTTATGGCTTTGACACTCATCTGTGTTTTCTACCTCAGCACTTGCCTCACAGAGAACACAGCAACAGCAGGTTTTGTGACAGTTGTGCTCAGTTGCCTGTCTTGGTGTGTACTGCATTGTACATGACTGGTAGCCCATCACACGATGGGCTACCAGTCATGTACAATGGTAACTGTGGCACCCATGTTCATTGCTTATAGAGCACACCCTTTTGTCATCACATTTAACCTTTAAATGACATAACTAATGCATCCAAGATTACCAGCTTAGTCAGAACTCATAGATAAAACTTGGCACTGTGAAACTTTTGATGCAGTTAGCATTCTGCTTAGGGGATTTCCAAGGATCCATATGGAATAGGAAGAATGTGTGCTTTATATCCTTTTGTAATTTATGAAATATGATTTTGGTTACACAGACCTTTAACACATAGGTTGAATTTTAATTTCAATTCCTTAAATGTACTTAATTTACCTTTGAATGCCCTTTTTTCACAAATAGCCTTCATTTACTTATGATGATGTAATCACGTTTCCTCACATATGGTCTGTTGTCGACCAGAACATTTTGGAAAGTTTCTAAATAAATAATGAAATGACTGAATAAATAAGTGAAGCATTAGTGTATCCTCTGATATATAGTTATTGTATTTTTGAAGAATAAAAGACCAACTTGATGTCACTTGCTATTTTATTTCACTTGTTATGTATGCAACATGTTTCGGACATTACTATATCCATCATCAGGAGCTTGTGACTGTGCTGTTGAATTACCACATTGGTTGTTTTGTTCTCGGTTCATTGTGTGTTGGAGATTTGGTGCGGCTGGGTTTGAGTGGTGTCCATGTTGCAGGCTGAAGCACAACTATTCAAACCCAGCCACACCAAATCTCCAACACACAAAGAACCGAGAACAAAACTACCGATGTGGTAATTCAACAGCACAGTCGCAAGCTCCTGATGATGGCTATATTAATGTCCGAAACGTGTTGAGTGCATAAGAAATGAAATAAAATAGCTAGTGACATCAAGTTGGTCTTTTATTCTTCAACTATTACAATGATGCATGGTCCAATAAACATATTGTATTTTGTTGAGTGTTAATAATGTCTGTGAATTTTTCTTTAAAAGTATATGTCGAGTAAGAAATAAAAACTGAGACAGAAGGTTGCTGTTGGTGATGACATCACACTAGTTCACCCTTTGACCAGTGAGATAGAAGTGTGGGGGGCTGTTCCCAACAAGAAGTTGTCAGGCCGCTCACGTAGAACTTCATAACTGTTTATTGTGAAGGGGCATCGTAACATTACCATATTGCCAAGCTCCTTCTGCCTTCAAGCATGTCTTGCAGCTCTATGATATGTTCTGAAGTTAAGCCTTGAACTGAAGCATTTACACTTTTTATTTAATTCGTAAGGGCTTTGGTATGCAGTTAGTTTTCTTGAATGGTAAAAGTGCACAGGTTGCTATGATATCCACCCTTCTATATTCTATTCTTTGCTACTCTTCTTATTCAATTTTTCCTTCATACTTTCACAGAATTAAAAAAATGAGTAACTAAGAAAGGGATACTAGGAGGGCAGAGATGTTTGGTGATTTTTCTGTGCTTAGCACTTCACTTGTAGTGGTCATGGACTGTATAGCAGCATGTGCTGTAACATCTTCTAGCTGGAAATAACCCATATTATCTGTTTTAATCTGTTGATTGGTTGAAGAAGGGATTCAGCATATTGCTCACATAGTGAAGGTAAAGTGCACCTTATGACATGCAATGATGGCACAAAGGGAGGGTAGAGGTATAGCTCTACTCTTTCTTTACCCTTTGTGCTAGATAGGGGTTGGTGGGGTTAATGTCAAGCTCTGGCCACTTTAGTCCCAGGAAAGACCTGGTACCCATTGCGCAGGAGGCTGTGTGGTCCCCAGGGCCAGTCTGGACAGATGCAAAAATCTTGCCCCCACTTTTTTTTTAACCTCAAGCCGTCCAGCCTGTAGTGAGGCACTATACCAACTATGCCGTTTTGGCCCACTGTTGCTCATGCACTTGCCTGAATTCACAGTTACCTTAGGAGTTACTGGATTAGAGATTCAGTGCTTACTGTACACCATATCCCCAATTTTGTCTTGTGTTGTAGCACGTATTGTACGGCATAAGAATTTTACTTGCTCCTCCTTTATACATGTTGCATCTTGGTGTGATCACTGAGTTAAAACCATGCTTCATGAGTTATGAATGATAGCTATGGATCCACAGCTGCATTGTGCACATTGGAGTCATCTGCATAATTGGGTTTCTTAAGCCAAGACACAACCCTTATATAACCCTTTGGTGCCTAACATCAAGTATACCTGTCACGCATTGTGATGTTCAGAATGCCAAACATCAGATTAAGGTGCTGGCATTTAATGGCTTTGATTATACAGATCTTATTTAAATTCTGGTCTTCAGCTCCCACTGGATATTTAATCTTGGTGTGCAAGGATTAATACAGATGGAACTGAATGAGTTTTGTGGCTGTGAATGCAGATTTCAGTGAAACAATTTCTTTTTTTTTGTGCCAGGAGTCATAATAGTTTGTAAGAACTGTCTGTAATTGTGCCTGAATATCCTGAATTTTTTCTTTAATTGGCACATTCGTTTTGTTTTGTCTCTTTTTGTCACAGATTGAACCTTGATTCCCCGCTTTTAGACAAGCTTCTGTATTCAGCCTGTAGCAACTTGTTCTGGTTATTTATTATGGAACCTTTGCATTCTCAATAACTCTTCTTTCTGTGAAGAATGTGACTGAAAAATTGTTATTGAATTGTATATCTCATGCAACAGTAATGGATTTCAGACCTTACAACAAAACTCTGGGCTGGCAAAATCTTCGGTTACTGGTTATTAATCACTGTGTATGTTGGCTGTGTGTATGGCTCATCATCATGATCAGCAGCACATTACAAGTGATCGTGACATAGACATGCAACATTTTCTTCTTCTTTAAGCTTTCTGTGTTATTTAAGATTGATATCTTGAAGTGATATGATCCTTCCATGTCATGATTTTGCTCTGGGCACTTGCTGTCAGTTAATTTTTGTTTGAGAAGTGATTTAAAGATGGAAGACATGGTAAGAAAATAGATGGAAATGGAGTATAGATAGTTGGAATACATGAACTGCGTGTAATGTATTTTATGGATGAGACCATGCCATGTATAGCATGACCATTTTGAATTCTAGCAGCAATATAGATTGGAACTGAAAGTCATTACTGTTTATATGACCATCCAGCAATATCAGGTAACAGTATTAAATTTGTACTTGCACAAGGCAAGGCAAGAGAAGCACGTATGAAACCTTTGAATATCTAAAAGTTCATCACTTTTTCTTGATTTTTACCCTTTAGAATGTTTCGCTTCTGCACACGTTCATGTTAAGAAACTGTCCTCTCATGTTTCCATTCTGACTTTTTCATAGATGTGCACAAATGCATCAGTGTCAGCAAATCATGAGTTTAAATAATGAATGAGGCTGTTAATGCCCTATGCTGTGATTTGACTGAATGGAGTTTGCAGCAGAGAAATCAAAATTCATGTGCATTGGTGAATGGTTATGGCTTTTGACATTGTTCGTGTAACACGCAGATCATTTGTTACTTATAATTTAAAAGTTAAGATTGGTATGTCAGATAGTGATGGAGAAATGGTTGTTGTTTATATATTTGTTACTTGTGCAGCAGAATACTTAATTCTATGTGATGTATCTGCTGAATATTCGACTTGTTCTATATTATTTTGTGCTTCATATTCTTCATTCCGTGCATTATAATTCAATTGTTACAATTCAAACCAACGAATGCAATTTTATTAATATTACAACAGTGTTACTAAAAAATGCCAACCCCTAAATGTTTCAGGCCTCACTGGCCCATCATCATGGAGTACACAGTTGAACAAAACAGTTGCTTAATGTTTTCATTTCCCATGTGTAGCTGAACTGCCAGATATTCCTTAATGTGTAATGTAGATATAACAGACAGAGTTGTGTATGGTAAGTGGAGCAACTCTGTCTACTACATGTACATTACACATTGAGGAATTTCTGGCATTTCTGCTATGTGCAGTAGGTGGAAACATTAAGCAACTGTTTTATACAGCTGTGTACTCCCTGAATATGGTCCAGTGATGTCTGAAAGTTAGGAGTTGGTGTTGTATAATATCATAATTTTAATAAAATAGAGTGCGTTTGTTGTTTTAAATTGTAGTAATTATTTGGTGTGTAAATAAAAAAAAAGCAATTTTGTATTTTGATGCCATGTAACTAAGTTGTTCAGACCTTGGCTAACATGTAATGTGATGTAAGGTTTGAGGTTCTAATAGTGAGGATGGTGAATGTTACTGTTTTTCAGATGTAGCGCTGTATATTGGTCACTTGTTAGGCTCTAGGCGGTCAAGAATCTAGCAGAACTGTCAGATGGTCCTACTCTGTACATGAATGTGGCAAGGGTGGGATATTTATTTTATCTGCCACTGTGACTCACTTCTAGCCTTGTGGCTGAATGTTTTGCTGGCCAAGAACTAACAGATGACCTATACTGTGTGCTGATGTTTCAGAGGATTGTGCTGCTGCCATCATTAGGGGTCACATCCTAGAATACTTAATTTAATTTTATGAATCATTCCTGAAGTATCATGCTGTGGGTTATAGCTAACTGAGGGAAATACATCAAAATTTAGTACTGTTTGTGTTTACATGAAAGTTATGAGATAGACAGGCTGCATTGCTGTGCTTATTTCATTACACTTTGATATTGGTTTCTGGTTTATTTGGATGCTTCCTACCATGGACCTGAATTTAAGATGACTTGTGTTGTGTTCATATGATAAGATGTGGAGCTGTTTAATGAACACATTTGACTGGGTGACAAAATGATCTGTTTACCAAGCTGTAAACTGAACATAACCTCTTCTAGAATACATAATTTTAATGTATTGACAAAATGTTTCATCTTTGGAAGCTTTAAACTGCCATCAAAATGAGTTTTATCTGGTGAGTGCATTGATGACAGTCATGTATTTAAAAAATGGAGGCCATCAAAGTTCAAGATATGTAATATTTTCCTCCATTTTGTCATATGTAAAGAGCATTGTCCTTGTGACAGATGGAAGCTCTATGTTATTTCCTACTTGAGTGCCTGCAGTGTACTTTATGTCGTTTGTGTACTGGTTGTGTAACACATGCTGAAGTTTATTCAGAACTGTCATAGTCCAGTAAGAGAGGAAGAGAGGCAAGAGTCAGAATTCAGGTATGTTTAAAGAGTGCTGATTAGTGGTGGATTTCTAGAGTCTAGTGGGCAGGTCAGGTATAGTGGAAGGGTACACAGTGCCTTCCATTTACTTCTCCTCAGGTTTGGCCACTGAGTGGGTGAGGATGATTATGGGAACTTGAAAGGTACACACATCTCATTCTGCATAATTCTTGCCTATTCTATACCACTTAGCCAACAGGTTGATGCATACTGGAAAGGAGAACTCTTTAATATACATCTGTGATCTGTGAATTAAAATTTGCAAAGAGAAGTAGAGACTGATGCTTGATATCCCTTCTGTTCTTGCTATATGCTGTAATCTGCCATGATCCATATCCTTAGAAAAATTTTTAATACCAGTGGCAACAAAACTGTGTTACTAGTAAATGTAAGTACAGGAAGGCAAAGTTCAGCTGTACTCTTTGAGCATGGTTTTATGGTTTTTGGCCAAGAATAACTTTCTTTATTCTGTCCTTGTAACCTGAAATGGGGTTTGTGTTAATGGGGACTGGGTGTTATCAGATGTTAAAGACAGAGTTGGTCTGTTTGTAGTGCTGCAATATCCTCTATGATAATTGGCCATGTGTGTGTGTGTGTGCACTTACAGACAGGTTCAAGCTTATCTGGTCTGCTGCTGCTGCTTTATTCTTGAAGTTAGATCAAGAAAAGCTAAGTGTGTGTATTGGCTGTAGAAACATGTTAGTATATCAGTCTGATGTCTTATCTTTGTTCTTTTTATAAAATTATGTAGGCCTTCCATCCCTCTATGTTTGAATACTTTTTAAAATAAAACTTCATGTCTTACCTACTGTAGTAAAGGGAAAGTTACATGGATATGTAATTTCTTTACTCATTTTCTTCTACCATGAATATGGCTGCAGATTGAGCCCCTTTGTGAGACATTTTTGGGATTTCTCACAGACAGTTTAGTGCAGTGCCTGCAGATAATACCAAGTTTATAAACATATGTCTTTTAAAACTGTAAACTGAAATTGACTTGTCACAAAAACAGACCATTAATTAAACTGTTTTAGGATCGTTTTGAATGATCACATTAACAAGTTGTAGGGTCTTCACAAAAGACCATTTTGTTGGCACTGTTAGTGTGCTTGTGTAAAGTAGTGTTGGGAGTTCATTGTGACAGTATTCTGAAGATGGAATTGTGTGTCACAGAAAAATAAATCACCATCATTTCAGTGTTTTTGGTGCATTTTCCTTTTGTTAGTATTGGGCTGAAGCAGACAAAATGTGCCTGGTAGATAAGTGGAGCATCTTACCAGGTTTTGGATTTAATTTGTATCGTATTCTACTGTTCTGTTCATTAATGGTAAAGCAGTCCCATTACAGGCCTGGAGTGGCCCAGAGGGTTCCAGGAAGTTAAGGTTCCCATATTTCATGACAACGCCACAGGATGGTGGTAAGGTTATCAACCTTACGCACCGGCCACCTTTACCGCCAGGAAATGCTCCTGGTACTCATTTCTGTTAGAGGCTGAGTCGACTCCAGGGCCATAGTGCATTCAGAAGGATTTTATGTCGGTGAAAAATTCCAAGGACACCAGCTGCGATTGAACCAGCGACCTTCTGCTTTGTAGCACAGCACCTTAACCACTGTGCCACTGCGGTCCCTGTTCTTTAATGGCCCCCATTAAAAAAATAGTGTCTCTTCTGTAAGTAAAATATTCAGAATACCAAAATTTGCTTAAAGAAATCAGCAAATGGTTGGCCAGATTCTGCATAATGATCTTTGGTATAAACACTTTTGTCTGACAAATTGATTTCTCATGTTAGATCGCCTTTAAATCCTGTCAGGAGGTTCTTGTGTGTTCCAGTCCTGATGCAGTGTGTTCAGAGATGCATTAAGTTGACTTACTTTGATCTCTTCAGACTGCTCCCTGTATATGTTGCACATTTTCGTAAGTTGGTACTGTTGGTACAATTCTTATTGTGCGACACAACCAGCGTCTTTAAATATTGATATGAAAATTGTTACACAGTTTCTGGAAGAGCCATAAGACCTTTTAAATGTTGCCAGTAATTTCTTTGCTGTAGAGGCAAGCATACTAGACCCAGAAGAAATGGTATACTAAGAACAGGAAATTGAAATAGTCCTTTCATGAAGACCCCATACTTGTAAATGTAAACAGTCACATTTGTTCACCCTATATCATCGAAGGTAGAACATGTATCACCATATAGTATTAAAGTAAAATTTAATAGCTTTAAAATGCACCAAAATTCTGTTAACCCAACTTGCACTGGACCAGACAGGTGCAAAATTATAGAATATTTCAGATTATCAAATGGTACCTATACGGACTTATTTTTTTACAATACTTTTTTGTTTGTGTCTGTACATGGACTGTGGAACTAATTAAGAGTAGTATTTCAGGTGAATATCTCCTAGATCTGCTGGTTCAGGGTCATTGGGGTCCTCTGCTGTGTTCTGTGATGTCCGCATAACTGGAGAAGTTGATGGGGTAGGAAACAGAATCAGCAGATAACACAAAGACACTTTTGGAGTCCTTTCTGATATCTGCATGTTTCATTGCTGAAGTTTTTTTCTGGTAAGAAGCAAAACTTCTGACCTTTGGATTACTCTTGTGCTGGTTTACCGTACATTGGATTAAAGGATTATTGCTGTACATTAAGGTGTGTGATTAGTGTTGTGTAAAATTTCAGCAGAGGGTTAAGGCTTATTGTAATTTAAAACATTTTGAGGTGTTGAATGTAAACCAATATCAATGTGTAAAGTCAGCATGGTCAGTGTGCTTTGTTTGATCCTGTATTTGCATGCACAATTGGGTATTTGTAAATGTAAGTATTTATTGTGATGAGACAAATAATTACCCAACATCATGTTGTTTTAGGCCAAATGAGGGAGGGTACAGGAATGTATGCAGTGTGACTGATGATTGTCAGAAGTGAGATTGGCAGGTGCTTTATTGCACTGAATTGTTGAATCTTCATGTTAAAACAAAGCATATGCTGCTGTCCTGTAACTTTCATCACTTTCTGAAATTTGTACAACTGTCACATTCCATATTGTAATTTGTATCTCCCATTATTCCTGCAATGAATGATGTCTTTCATACAGCATGCCTCTCAAATATGTATGTTTTATGCTCCCTGTAACTATAACTTCCTAACCAAAATTTTAGCTGTGAGCAGCTAACACTTGTTGCATTCAGTACTCCCAAACATGTTCAGAATGTGTGATTAAGTGTTCTCATGTCCTCATTTATACCAAAAATATAATTTAGAAATGCCTGGGTTAATGCAAGCAGTGATATACCTTTCAAAGTCTCAGTAGCAGAGATGGGTGTGCGACTAAAATTTTTCATTGCCTTGGGGGGGGGGGATGTGCTGACCCTGAGGCAATATATAATTTATGTTTTAATTTAAAAACTATGTCATAAAAATTATGTCATAAATGTAACTGTAACATAACATTGAACCTGCATTTACACAGATACAAATATAACTATATACATGTTTTGTGACTCACCCAATTTCAATCAAAAGTTCTGATCTTGGTTTTTTTAATTTCATCTGAGATTTCCTTTGGTTTATTATTAGAATGCCAATATACTAGTCCTCAGCCGATTTCAGTGGTTGATTTTGGCCAAGATGGAGTCAGTCTTTGAAATTATGATATATTTGAACCATCCGACATGACTGTTGTCCCAGGAAGATTTGTTGATTGTTTCAGGTTATCTGGCCATAGAACATATTTCTGACTTGGAAATGTTTGATTGTGAACCAGTATTCTTAAACTGTACAAAGTTTGTCTGTGCAAAGTATCACTTGTGTTCATCTTCAACCTGCAGATCTAGTAACAAGATGGAACTTGTAATTGGCTTGTTTTATATATGTATATATATATGGCATGTTTTTTTTTAATGGATTAAGCTAAATTTCATGTCAGTGGCTGACATATAAACCCACAGCTTATGTGCCATAGGGTTGCTATTTACCATTGTTAATCAACAGATGCCCGTACATGACCAGAAGGTTGGTTTACTGTAGTAGATGCTAGAAGAATAATCTGTTTTGTATTGCTTATGAGTCATTTCATAATGAAATGTGAACAGAAATTTGGAGCTCTTCGTTGAACACTTAACCAAAGGAGAAGGGAGTTACAAGTGTTCAAAACAGGACAGTGCGCCAGAACACATTGTGGGTGGACACTACAGGCTGTTATGATGAATGAATGGTTGGTACTGAACTGTGGCTCTCCTGTTGACCAGATATGGCTGTGTGTAATTTTTGTTTGTGGGCAGTCGGTCACTTAACCGAAACTGAATTTAATGTCGCAGTCCGAAAAGCAACAGACCTGGCTGCATGGGAGTTGAAAGTGGGAGAGGTAAAGCAGTTCAGAATACAGTGCTTTGGAGCAGTCTGTACCTCATGTGGACACAAAAACTGGAAATTTCAGTATTATCTTACACTTTTAGAATGAATATTATTTTAAAAATTTGAATTGAGAATGGCCAAACAAGATATAGTCCGTGTGTGTGGGTGAAGTGGCGTTTTTAGGTCGTTTGGTGCCCTGTGGGAGTGATCACATTTGTCACCGCTAACAGAAATTATAAATTAAAGGCAATAATTTATTTATTGAATTTCCTTTAATTTGGTTGAATAATTTAAATTTTTTTTAGCGCAGAAAATCAGTCTTTTTCGGGTCGTCACACCCCTGCGCTCTACTGTCTGGGGCGGCCGCGCAACCCCCATCTCACCCCCCACACGTTACAATATTGTGTGTGTGTGTAACAATTGGATGTTGAGTATGTATGCAAGGACTTCGTTTCATATTAATGCCCGCTTGGTATGCAGCTCATTCTCGCAAAAAAATGTGTGTGTATATATATATATATATATACACATACATACATACATACATTTTTTTTAAGACTGCTTGTGCCTAGCCAAGCGGGCCGTCCGTTTGAACAGCGCCACTTATGTTAAACATAACCACAGGACAGATGAGATTACAAACCATGCTGTAACATTTTTCATTCACAACGGAGCAATGAATGATTACTGAATTTAGTCAGATATATCGTAGGGCATTTGTGTATATGGAAAGAAACAGAAACAGAGTAGGAAGAAGAAAGAAAAAGGGAAGTTAATACATGCCACGAAATACGGCTTTGACAGGGTCGGTTTAAGGCTACTGCAACTACCGGAACTGCAGGGGGCCCTGCCGTTTTGGGAACCCCCAGAATACAAAGTCGTAATTTTAAAAAATATTCCGTGGCACAGTGTGACGTAAAATAATTAATTCACACTTAAATTTTTATTGAAAGCTGATTCTAATATCGATTACCGTAAATTGGGGTGACTTTAATGGAGGGAAAACTTTGCTCCAACTGTGACAAATATCCGTTGTTAAATCATGAGAATGCAAACTGTTCAGATTGTGTAAGGAATTTTGTGTGCATATGTTGGCGCCACTGAAAATCTGCAAGGGTACCATGTTTTTCAGGCTCGATATTTCTAGTTTATGTACTCGTGATAGAGGGTAGAGAGTTCAACGATTCTACCCGCCGAAAAATTGTTTACTGTACTCTTGTGGAAAGAAAATGGCTAATTTTTTTTGTTTCGGGTCATATGTTTACAGTTATTTTATCATTAATTTACTGGTACTTTCGTCATTGTGAGTTAGTATTCGCTTTGCTCTGAAAGTAGGGGAAACTTGGCACCATAACAAAAGTGGAGCAAAGCGAAGTACGCCTAAATAATGTTGGACTTGGTTAAAACTACTTTTGTAACTTAAAACAATAATTCTTTAATCACAGGTTGTGCAATGCCCCAAACTTGCACCTATCTCATGCAAATTACTCGGAAGGTGTAACCAAAGTTGAGGGACGTGTTATTGCATTATTAGGGAAACATGTCGCGGAAAGATAGTAAACATGTATGATAATCATGCAGAAGTTAGTTGGGTGCAAACGTCTGAAGTTCTAGAGATGGCCGGCGAAATCAGGTTTTCACCATTACGACTAGGAAGATGCCCTGGGAAATACCAGTCCCCAAAAATGGTTGCAGAGCAGGGGATTTATGCCGTCCCAGAGTTAAGCGGTTTATATTGAAATTAATTTGAAGTAGTATCAAAAGCTTTAAGTGCATTTAAATATTAAGTATTGCAAGTTGAAAACATTTTTTTGTGTTCAAAAATAAATAAAAGATGGTATTCTGTCCCCCCTACTTTTGTCTTACATTGACAAACTCAGCCAGTGTTTCATGCCTTACGTCGTTTACACCAACGGCTAACTTTGAGAATGACAACGCACAAAAAGGCCCTAACTTAATTAATACTATGGGAAGGTCCAATATATAAGGTAAAGTGGACAATCTAAATAAAAAAAAAAGTTGAGCAGTCACCCCCAGCTTAAGGTATATCGAATATGCGTTAGTTGAATGTTCTGACTGCCATTATCGAGCAATCGATTGTGTATAGCCGGGAAAAGTTACGTGTGTTGCGCAGCTGAAGGTTAGCAGTGAGCACTTGGTAATTTACGGTGAAAATTTGATAAAGTGGAGTGAGTTTTAGTTTGTAGCGTAAATATAATTATAAAAAACTAACATAATTTACACATTCACGGCCATTATATTGCAGCAGGGCAAGACACAGCTCGTGACCGTTAGTTCTTCACGCTGTACTTCATAAAACAACTTGGTGCGCTACGATTTATAGGTTAAGGTGAACAGACAAAATTTGTTCATGTTGTGCAAATTATGAGTGAAGTTACAGATAATGTAATTTACACATACATAAGTGAAGTGGTTATTGTGTGTGTTAGGCGTAAAGGTACAGGAGGTAAACAGTACATTTATAATGTAACAGTGTGGTCTTTGTGTTTACAACATTGGAAAGAAAACGCTGGTGGCAATGTTTGCAGCACAAACAAGCAAGAAGGTAGAGATTTAAGGTGAGTTACTTTACAAATTGCAATAGTATGTTTTGAGCGTGAAGGCATCACTATTCTTGTAACAGTTAATACTGTGTGTTAACAAGCAGCATGAAGATTGTGTACTGTACACGTGGTCGAGTCTCAGTTCGTGATTTTCTGCATGTATGATCATTCACCTCTTATATACAAGAACCGCAAATCTTGTGCATGGCACCCCAAAATGTGTTTTACCGGCCCTAGACTTAGGAATGAAACGCGAATTAATATCACCATATTTCAAGAACAAGTTACGTAGACCTACCTACCCCGACGGCGATTTTATGTATTGCCCTTTTTTTCTAGGACCCATAAGCCTACACGTTTGTCACTTAAGTTGAGTGTTTCTTGAGGCTTAGTTCAGATTATGCCTGATGTGAACCTGTGTACCCTTGTTTCTTCGTTCACCTTTGCAGGTAGCAAGTCCTTTTCGTAGAGGCTTATATGCGCGCGCACACGCACTCTGTGTGAGATAGGGCGTTAGTACTTGAAAGGTAGCTCCTAATTCCCGAATGAGGGGACGAGCATCCCTGGTTAGGTCATTTATTTGCTCTTCTGCGAAACCTAAAACCTTCTTCGTACAAACATACACCACCTCCCCGTTTAATGTTCGTTCTCTGAGAAGTCGGCGTGTATTTGCTAGCTGTTACGTTGCCGCTTTGAGATCGGTTCATGTGTGTGTGTGTGTGTTGTCAGTTGCGCTAATTAACGAGGCTGTATTAATATGCACTTTAACTCATTTAATTGCTGGCAATCTCAGAAAAACTTTCTTGTGTTTGTCCATGAACATGCGCACACACAAATTCCTTTTTATTTATTAGGTGAGTCGAAGGACAAAGTATGGGATATACTGCGGAAGTAATACATAGGCCCACATAGATCTTTCCTGGAAAATAAGGAAAACAAGGAAAGAAGTCTATCGTTACGCGACTAATGCAACAGCTATTGTATTTGTCGCGTAACGATAGAGGGCATTGAAATACATGAAAAACGAACAGCCAGAAAGAATAAACATAAAGACGAAAGGAGCAAGTAAAGAAGGAAAGAGCGAAAGGAAAGCAAGTGCATATTCTCCATATTGTGACTCCATGTATTGTGGTTACCGACGTCTCGAAGAAAGCTGCACACATCTTTAGCGTAATATTGCCATGAAGATGGAGGCAGCTAGTTTACCTCGAAACGCTGGTATCCGCCTACCAGACTACGCGATTTGTTAAGGAAGATCATAAATAAAACATTTTTTGCCTTGAAAACTGCATATATCAAACCTTGCGACTGATTGGAGAACTGAATATTCTAAGGGTTTATTTTAATGGGAAGGATCGTCAGCCAGTCTGATGAAATGTTAAAATAACGCTTTGCGGTAGGTCAAGATTACTTTTTATTAAGTAATCCTGCACAGTAGACTATCGAAGTCAAATTGACATTCACGCTGGGGGCACTTGATCTGATTTGGTGCTTTGGAACCTCTGTCATCACGAGCTTCAACATAGAAATTATGTGTAACCATAGAATTATATCAATACGAAGTCTGATTAGGATCTTAAGTAAAGGGCGCGATACACTCTTAGTTAAACTGAGCGATTTTACTGTGTGACATCATACCTGACGGAAAAACTGAGTAAACTGCACAGTTTTGACAGGCAATAGCGCAGGCCTCAGAACTGTCCTTTCCAGTCGTCTTTCACACACAGAACTGCGCAGTTCACTCAGGGAATCATACACACATTCAGTTCAGTCTTTCGTGCAGTTTTTTTTTTACACATTTAAATTGCACAGTTTAAGTTAGAGTGTATGGGGCCCTTAAGACAGGTCGTTGAAGTTTTGAACCGGTTATGAACCAGAAAAAACAGGACGAACCTACGCAAAAGGAACCTGTGTATACTTGCGAATGTCTATGTTTCCAACCACGTAAATATATAATAACAAGCGGATTCAACCTCGGTCATATTCCCCCCCCCCCCTCCATACCGGGGCCTGAAACGTCGGCCCAATGTGCTTTCACTTAATTGTTTACATTCCATTACGTCGTCTCTCTCCATACGGTATTTGCATTGTCGCGCGCGGATTCTGTGCAAACAATCGCGTATCTACGTATGCCTGACCGGTATTTACTGAGCCCAACGGCCCAATTAGACATAGACAACGTAAGAGAAATACAGAAAATGATGTTCTCTTTCTCAGTACCGTCCATTTTCATTGTATCTCTTCGCTGCATCTGTTCTGTCTGCAGGTCACAGTCCGACGTCATTCCGTATCGCTTGTTCCTACTGAATTCTGCTGGCCGTTGCAGGTTTGGCCTTGATCATTTCTCCGCGTGGTGGTGAATCGAGGAAAATGGAACGTGTTCTTTCTACCAGCATACCTCATGCCGCCTTCTTGCTCCTTACACTACGGTACGACCGCTAACTCACGTGTCCTATTGCTTTTCCACATCAGAGTGTTCAGCTGACAAACTGTCTTGTTTGGGAAATTTCTGCCCCGTCTGACACCCGAAGGCGCCTTACCGTGTTCTGAGCACAAAAGGCTGCCGACGGCCCCTATTCTAAGCCAGTTCCTCACTGTCTCTACAGGGGTGCTGATAAGTCCTTAGCTCGACCAGGAAGGAAATAAGCTAATGTTTCTGTCAGAATGGCGTGAATTTGCTTCAGCGGCGACGCCCCTTGTTCTGGCTCATCTTCGCAAAGATCTTCCCTTCTTTCTTCCTTCTTTTCGTATTGTTGCTTGAAAATTGTGGTTGGTGTTGGTTGTTGTTTTCGCAGTTTTGCTTCCTATTTTATTACTCTTCTTCTGTGTACAGCCGTGGTGCCGTTCTGGTTTTGCATTTCTGGTGTCGTGCAGTGTGTCTAGGTCTGAGTAGGTCTGGGGGAGTGTACTTTCATCTCGCCTTTTTCATATTTGCGACAACGGTTGGCTGGCGAAGGTTACTGCATTGAAACTCATTATTGACTGTCAGTGGACATGATCAGTTTGCCAACAGTGACATTCGGTAGTAAGGCGTGATCATTGCAGCCTATTTACCGCTATCTATTTATTATGTACGTCTAACCCTTTCTGAAAGGCGGGCGCATACGTACCGGGGTGCTGATAAGTCCTTAGCCCGACCAGGAAGGAAACAAGCTCGGAAGCATGTCAGGGACGCGCACGATTTCAACAACATCGAGACGCGAGCTGTCATCAAGTTTTTTTTTCCTGCAAGGCAAGGCGTCGAAGGAAATTCACGCCATTCTGAAAGAAATATTGGCTTGTTTCCTTCCTGGTCGGACTAAGGACTTATCAGCACCCCTCTATAAGTATTTGTACTTTGTTGGGGAGAATCGATAAAATCCTCCAGCAGTTATTCTGAGACATGAGCACATGAATGTTTTCAGAATTACATTGCGCTGTGGAATCATATTAAGAGATCACAGGCATTCGTTCCCTTCGCGAAGGACTGAGGGGAATAATTTACTGTACTTGTGGAAATAATTCGTTGCGCGTATTTAATGAACTTGTACCGTCTTTGTACAGCCAATGTCCTACATCACTAAACGTAAAAAAGGGCAAATTTTTTGTGCAAATCGTGAAGGCATGTGGGCTCGGGTAGCGTCATCGCTATTAGCGACTCGCTACGGGCTGGACGTTCCGAGGATCGAATCCCGGTGAGGGCAAGTTTTCCGCACCTGTCCAGTAAGGCCCTGAGGCCCATTCAGCCTCCTGTGCAATGGATACCGAGTCTCTTTCCTGGGGGTAAATTGGCTGGCGCGTAGCGTTGACCAAAGTCCCCCATCTAGCGCTTAGTTACCTTTACTCCCCTCTCTGTGTTTTCAGGGTCTGTTCTAGGGTGAAGGTATTTTTACTTTTACACGAAGGCATAAAGTGGGGTAGTAGTATCAGTCCTCTCATTCTTAACATTGGCACTAGATGGAGGTGAGTGGTTAACTTCATGTCCCGGCCGCTTTAACCCCAAGAAAGAACCCCGGTACCGAATAAATTAGTGGCCAGATATGTTGGTGAACAGAAACATGTCCGTACAGATCATATTTGATACTTGTTAAATCTTTCAGTCTAGGTTACGCCATTTTCAGTCCACATACGTACGCACTTTTATTACTGCCACAGTTGATTCACTCTGCATTTTAGGTACGCAGAAACAAATGACTGAATGAGCTTCCAATCACAACTTTGTTTTCAGACAATATCTTATATTGTCTACAGTATACATGTTTCGCCCTGTTTGTCAGCCATCATCAGGTACAGGCTTAAAAATTATAAGATAAATCTATTACGCATTTTGAATTTTTGAAATGTGCCATCCCCGTCGTGTGTAGTAATTAATAGGTAGGGTAATTACAGTCAATAACACAACAGTGTATATCTAATTGATGTTTATTAGAAGATGATGAAAACTACATGTTTCGACCAATATTGGCCATCATCAGTTTTTTCATCCGAAAGAACTGTATGCTGTAAGGGTGGTTGTATAAAGCACGCAGCCGCGTATCAATGTTGAGATCTCATCATCGAGTATTTTGAGTTAGACATGACATATAGCCTCGATATGGAGCCTAGTGATGTGGGCAGTGCCCACATCACTAGGCTTCATACCCAGCATACAAGTCTTTCGGATGAAAAACCTGATGATGGCCAATGTTGGCCGAAACAAGTAGTTTTACCATTTTCTAATAAACATCAATTAGATATACATTCAATGTTAATAAAAATCCAACCAGATGCAACAGTATGCAGATATTTATTCACTGCAAAGTCACTCTACATGTTTCGGGTGTCACAGCACCCATCATCAGGAGTACTAAAAACTGTAACC
>Ga0131853_10003689_pt1 | contig 27539 bp, 22 predicted proteins | sample TergutLab28metaG_FD_92764 | JGI IMG/M metagenome (GOLD analysis project Ga0131853, IMG submission 92764) | Labiotermes labralis P1 segment gut microbial communities from Petit-Saut dam, French Guiana - Lab288 P1 (version 2) (version 2) | ecosystem: Host-associated > Arthropoda: Insects >...
CCCCATCAAATTTACAGTGCGGCCGTTTTATCATGTGTTAGAAAAAACCCCCCCCAACGCCTACAAGGGGGGGGGGGGCTATGAAGCCATTTGGGTAGCCTCTATTATACTGTTATAGCCACCACACAGCTTCGGTTTATTCCGATATTAACAAAATTACTGCAACTGTTTGGTACAACTCAAAAGAACCAACTACAAATACTGACAGACCTTTCGATCGTCGAAGACGAACGCTGTTACCAGCGAACTGCACCACTGAGCGGCTTTTTCTGTAATGATCATTTGTGTAACTAAAAACTACGGCACGTCGCATCAGGGATGATCTCTTTCCTTCCCTTGTTAAGAAACAGATGGCTCGTCCGAAGGTATCTTCCCGAACAAACGAACCTAACCGCGTACAACTACCAGTCATTATAACAAGGAAGAGATTTTAGGCCTTGAATGGAAATGAGGTTTGTTAGACCTCTACCCATCCTAATTATGCACACGGTAAAGTGCGGACAGCTCTTAAGACTTTTGAACTGCAACCCCTCTCCGTGCTTTCAAAATTTGGAATAGCACGAACTGGAAATGAAATATCATTACACAACAACCGGTTTTTAGTTTCACCTTTGGCAGCTCCGTCCGAGACTCGAACTGCTGGCCCTGGCCGGATACAGGGGCTGTCCTCGCCGCAAAGACTATACGCGCTGCTGCCATCTGTTGATGTCAGTGGCAACAATTATTATTATTATAAAAGACTCAAGCAGACAAAAACACTAAGAGTTTCAGCGTGGTTCAGACTGCGTTACGTCCCCATTTTACAATGCAACAAGGATCACATTCAGGCTCTCACTCAACAACACCAATCAACGCGTTACGAAGAGACGTCATTGAAGCCTGTGAGATGAGCACATGGTTGTGCGCGTGCGTGTGCATACACATGAAGTTCTGCATACATTCGTTCATACGTATACATTAATACCGATTATTACTAATGCCATTTTATTTTAATTATCACAAGAGCTTACTAAAGCATACGATAAATAGTGGATATAACCTCGTCGTATCGTACGGTCGCCATGTTTGTAATTGTTGACCTACAGGTAACGTTTCATACACAATGGGTAGGTTATCCATGTCCGTCTAATTTTAGCTTAATTTATTTCTACAAAATCGACGTTTCATACATAGAAATGATGAGTACTCCCAGCTGAATGCCCGAAGGGAATCAAAACATGTTGGAGTCGAAGTTTTAATGTTATAATTGTAAAATTACATATTACAATATTGTGCAGTTTGTTGCTGTTATCTTGTGTGATGTGTAGATATGCTTATAGTCTATCGCCATACGGAATTTCACATGTCTAGCTCCAGCGGATAAATTAATTGTCGTCAAAGGACTGAAGAAAATTTTCGATGGTTCGCTATTTATCAGAAACAAATATGTTACTAAGGTCTATAACCACGCATCATTTCATGCCTCTAAGGTAAGTCACAAACGTCGCTGTAGCGTTACAAATTCGCGCGTCGGCTAAAAAGTACGGTGCCGGAGTAACCTCCAGCGAAACGCGCGCGTAAGAAGTCTTGTGAAAACCATTCAAAAGTTTCAATAGAGAACAGAGAAGAGACAGACAGCATGGTAACTTTAAAAGACCACTTTTTAAAATCTCTTTTCTAGGGACAAACGCCGAAAGTACATTGTAGTCTACGTACGGAGACATTTGAAGAAAATGTTTAACCTTCCAAAATATTTTGGACGGAATGAACACAAACTACAATGTGAATCTTCATTAAAAGGGTTGCTAGGTTCCAACCTAAATCCAACGTTAAGGTTCTTCCCATACGTACGTGTGTGTAGAAATGATAATGATAAATACTGCAGCTTAGGCAGTGCAAGACGACATTCGTATGAACAACACGCCTCATAGCACGCAACTACGCCTTATGTCCACACAGTAGAATCACGTTCGTTTGGGGAAAAAACCGCAATTATTTCCCAAACAGCAACAACAAACAGGCCTGTGTGTGGGAGATGCGCTGTTTTCTGTGACTTTAAAAACTGAACTGGAACAACGGCGTCATATGTGGGATACAAACTGAACTACAATTTATTATTATTATTATTATTATTATTAAACGACATATCGGCACGTAATTACAATAACACCCAGTCTTAAGTCTAACAAGCTACTTTGCTCTTACTTAAATTGCTAAATGAATATTCACTTCAGGTGTCGCCCAGCGGTTCTACCTGTTTAGTTTTGTTTGTTTATGCAATGTTTTTTTCCTTTGTTGGCGGTGATTACTGCACTAAAACAGCGCCCTGTTTTTATCACACACTAATAAACTGAACTATAATAAAATTTAAATAAATTTCATGCTTCAAAGGGCTAATATCTATAATGCCGTAACAGCACTGTCTGAGAGAGTCAAAATGATGCGTGCACGATGGTCAAATTGCGAAGTGGCTTTATTTAGCCTGTCATTCGTTGAAGGCCGAGTGCGCGTGAAGTCAATGAGGATGAAAAGTGAGGAAAAGAAGAAACGGATGACGTCGACGATGATTATGGGAGGAAAACGATGGAACGGCAGAAATATGAGGAAGGCGACAAAAGCAAAAAATTGAAAACTATGGTACGAAGAAGCTTGTTAAGACGAGATATCAGACGCAAAAGAAAGGTTAAAGGGACGGAACCTCACGAACAAAAAGCCGGAAAACTTAAGAAATACGCACATGAAATGGCAGGAACTCAGAAGCCAACACGAGAAAGCTGAATCATGGAAAATAACGTAAGAACACATGAAAACGATGATAAGCAAGGGCAAGAAAATAAGTAGTAACACTGGACTTTATACGTAAGAATATGAAAGGGAAGACGAAATAGATAAGCATGAGGAAGGTGATGTAATGAAGCAGGAAGAAAGAAGGGACGGATATGAAGTGGGCGGTGGAACAATATGTATACGAGATAACACACGAGGACACAAATAGGAAATGAAGGTACGAAAGACGAAGCAGATTAAAAGCACCGATACCATGACAGCGGACAGACGGCGTTGCGATTAAGACGCCACGCATTCCACACGTCGGGAGTAGACACAGTAGATGCAGTTTCCTCACTTGAGGGTTTCACATTACAACAGCTTATATATAGTGCCACAGAAAAACAAACCTGTGACGAGTCATTCACTCCTCTCCTACGTTCTCAATGTAGAGTGGCCCTGCCGTACAGTGAGGCCTACTGATATACAGACCACCTGGATTCAACTCTCCCTGGGAACCGTCAAAGCCAATAATATAATTACGTGCTAGGCCCCACCTGCATATCCCCATCTCCAAACACTGCCGTCTCAGTTCGAAGCAGCGCACGTACGTTTCGCCACTCCCTGTACGAACGTGCTACAATTCATGCTGTAAAAATAAAAAATTGTGTTCCATCTCAGCAATGGAACGGTTTTAACAATCGAAATAATCAAGGTCTTTCGGGCTAGAATTATTCGCAGCAGGAACTGAACAAGGAATTCATGATATTCACGGAAATATTCTGAGTCATTAGTTTTATGCACATTATAGATAATATGCATAATGCTTGGATAATGATGATGATGAAAGCAGAACAGACCTGATTTTCGGCATAAGATTTAACTGCCTCCAAGCATAAAGGCGTCAGAGTTTATGTTATTTTCGTATTAGTTTCCTGTACGCAACAAGCTAGAGCAACGACAGTCTGTGATCGACTCCCGATACTTCTCCAAAGCATTCAGACCGGCCTGGGTTCCATCCTGGGTACCGACATACGCCTAACTTGCTATAATAATCTGCCTACTTAATTTTTTTTTTTTTTGGCTACTGAGGCGGTTAACGGCAAATAAATTTTAAAATATTTTCTAGACAATTATTTGGGTGGTGTAAAGACATTTGTGAATCGGGGGGGGGGGGAGATTTAAACCCTGCGTTTTACGGGCCCCAGCAGTTGGGTAGTGAAGATGGCCACTGTCAGTTATCTACTGCGGGAATTGGGATCAGTGAAACCATACCACTACACCAGCATGGCGCAACGCTAAGCGCATGAACGATTTCACCTTATTAACAGTTTCGCACAAGACGCGACATTTTCGCATAACACTGACGGCACAGTCATCGAATAATGCCCCTCCCCCAAATGAACACACACACACTTAAGCATTTAACGGGGAAAACTAATACTTCTTCCCAATGGATATATAACAGCCATGATGCATGGCGGAAAATCAATTTTCATTGCCATTCGAAATGGCGTCTGCGCGCCTCGCGGAATCTCAAGGCCAGAATCGATGCGACGGGACGCTGCCCTCAACTATTTTCAGCCAGTGCATCACGTGACCCTGCAAGGTGCGCCAGGGTCAGCAACAGTATCAGTTAACAGCGTCACGACAGGCCGCTAACCCAATACGACAGGAAATCGTTTAATGGGTAAGGGAGGGAGGGGGGCGACGGGAAATCATCGAATATTAGCCGTCCCACTCGAACGGCTAGACGCAATCTTCTAGTTATATGAATCAAGGGGGACAGCACTTTCAAACCGGAAACTCGTATGGGACCACGAGTTGGGCCGTCTCGTTTCGCTTCGACTGTAATAGTCTTTCTTTACCTCTGTCAAAATATAATTTCAAGGCAAATTAGGTCCGGAGTTAGCAAAAAGGTTTTAGTACTAGGGCAAAACACCTGCCTGCCTTTTACAGAACCTGAAGTTTCATTACCGTGTCCACAGCAGCCTACCACAGGGTTCTATCCTTATCCAACTGAATCCGGTCCACATCCACGTCCTAATGCTATAAGATCCAGGCTAATAATCAAATTACCCTCCCATCTACTCTTGGATCCCACACTGTTTCCTCACCTCTCAAGTTTTCGAACCAAAAACCTTGTACGCACTTCTCATATCTATCCTCCGTACGTCCCGCATAGTTCTGACGTCCCATTTCCAAAAACTATGAGCATCAACCTCTGGTCTCCAAAAATAAATCTTCAATGCCGTTACTATTATCTTCGTTGTTTGCTGGAATACAGCGTGTCCCGGGATCGAGACCGCAGTAACTCATTTAGAAATGGTACACAACAAATTCTCAAACACGACTTACATATTCCGTGGCTATATGTTTAGGATTGAATCAATCCATCATCGGGCCCTTACACAATAAAACTGCAGGTATAACGCAGTTATATGTCAAACATATTCTGTTTACGTCAACAGACTTATAGTCCACCAAAAAATGAAAGTCTGTGTCACCAAAAATTCATGTGATGTTCCTTCGTAAGCAGGAAATGACAATAAGCAGACATGAACAAATAAAGGGTTACGTTCCGAGTTCTAAACTTAACATAAAAACGAAAGTGAACACTTGCTACTACGCTGGAGAAACAAAAGAATCTTTCAATCTTTGTTTGGGTGTTTGTAGGTCAGGGACAAGACCCACAACCTAAACAACCCCTATTTCCGTCCCAGACTACCTGGCTAGGACCCTACCTGTCATCCACCTCACTACCTGCTCCCAGCACCCGAGGCGCTGCTGCTTACTTTCTCCGTCACTCTGCGGGAACAGAAACCAGGTCACCCATTTCCCGCCCCCCTCCAACACACTCCTACGGAACACAGCCGCGAGATTCAGCTCAAGTTCAGGCCAAACTCCACGCCATCCTAATTGCTCACGGTATTTCACAACGTCGCCATTTCGAGCCAGCCACACATCATTTCGATTCAGTGGGCAACCAAATGGAAAGGGAAAGTAAAGGCAATATCAGAAGTCACGCATCGCACGTTCACAGGATAAAATCTTGCATAATAACGGAATCAGACAATCTGTTTCCTTCTGTAACACAGTAACAGCCTACCTACAGTACATTCAGTTACCAACAATCTACATTTAAAACACAGCACAAAATAAACAATAAAACACTGCAGTAAGTGCTAATACAGACATTAAGGGACAACTTATAACTGTATCTTAATTATGTTATACATCCGAATGTACTCACAATAGCGCCTCATGAGAGACTTCTTGTACGCCTTGCAGTTCTTGGCTCCTGGCGACATCCGGCCTGACTGTCCGTCCGAATCTTCTGAATCTGTACAGTAATCATGACAAGGACTCAATGCAGGTGAAGCACACTTGCCCCGCGCAGCCGAGCTCAGGCTCAAATCAAGGGGCACACAACTGCTGTCTGTCTCCATCGTGTCAACTTCCAACATTTTGTTAATACACTCTACACGTATTCATAGTCAAAATCACAGCAAAAATTTAAAAACAAATCAATTTAAAAGTTGCGATAAAAGTTTTCACTTTTGTTCACACGCATCAACGAGCTGCACGGACACACGCTGTTCACACATCAGTTAAATGCACACACTTCTCAGTCATCAATACAATCATGACACTGGTAAATACGTCGGTAATAACAACTGACAGCTACATCCCATCGCTTCTACGAGCCGACTAGCGCGCTAAACAGACTGGCCCACTGACTCACTTCGCCGGTCGACTTCGGTAACGCTCGGCTACTATCGGCAAACCCAAGCCCGACGCAGCTATGCAATGGATAAGAAGGCATCAGGAAAAAAAGTAGGGGACGTGTTTTAACTACGATAAAAAGAAAAGGAGGGGAAGGGAAATATTTCACTGCACACTTCTGTGCTGGTTAAAAGTGAGTCTCTTGCAACGGTATGAAAACTGACTGGTCATATGGTGACTTTCGATCACATTCAAGACGAGAGGAAGAACAATCTGAGAAAGAACGTGGCAGGCATTCTGGTGCCTTGGTGCAACACCGTCCAGTTAAAACTCTGCAACATTCGCAGCCAGAAAACACAGTTCTTTTGCAACATTAATGCACGTGATTAATATTAACAAGACAGGCAATGCACGTATAAACGCAATAATGAGGTGCGTTCGTGCAACTATTGTTCCATTGGAAAAGAAATAAGTATTACATATTCTGAGTGTGTTTTTGTAGGCCTAGGTATCCAGCATGCAATGTGCATGCGCCATATTGCCATTTGTATCCTGCCCGGCTCCACAACACTTTTTCCACATTATCTCATAAACGGCACGCTTTTCTAAACAAAATTATTGAACACAAAATTCGTGTTTTATATTCTCTACACATTTTGTCTGCAACATTTCTCATTCTAAGAGGATCTGAGCGAGATACGATCAAAAATGTACATTAGTCTTCATGTAAAGTACCCGTTATTCTTGTTATATTTTAATTAAACTTTAATTTTCTCGAGATTTTCGTAAATACTTAAATATCAAATTTCATGAAAATCCGTCCATGCGGACAGACAGATAGGCAGACATGACAAGGATAAAGTCACTTTTCGCAATTTGTCACAAGCGCCTAAAATCTCTGCACACTAGCCAAGGCAATCTTTCAGTACAGAATCCTTAATTTTTTTGTTCACACCTAGAAGCACACATCGGTACATTAAAACACACAGAACTACCGTACCATCTTCCATCGCGTCGCAATCACATTATGTAACAAAGTGACGAAAAGTATAAGGACCAAAGCCATATGAAATAACAGAAGATTAGGGAAAGAGTGACGTACTTCTTAGCGTTCTGTTTACGTAACACTGTTTCGGTGATTAAAATATGTATGAGATGGGAATGACACGTAGCAAGCAAGAAGAAAATCATAAATGCGTGCTGAATAATCTCGGAAATCATCGATCTAATATAAAACTAAAATATACAGGTAAAAGCAGAATGATAATATCAAAATGAATCATACAGAAATTTTAAGAAAATAGGAACCAAGCAGAGTCAAATGGCAGAAACGTGTGACCAAGGTGAAGAAACGTGGAGTTGGACAAAAAGCTGAGAGTTTCTTGGTCAGCTATATAAACCAAACTGCTTCAAAATAGTTTATCATTGAGTCAGTGACGTAAATGAGACAATACCAGACTTGGTGCTTAGAAGCCAAGAATAGGCACAAAATCAGACACATGTGAATTTGTGCCACTGCGAAAAAATTTAGTAACTGAATTACGCCTTTCTTCAGTAATGAAACAACCTGTGCGATGTGAAACCTCTCCATTCGATTCCTTTATGCCGAGTTTTCGGCATCCTCAGGTGAGGTCAATGACAGGCGTCAACCCCCTCCCTCGCCGTGGCGGTATCAGTTTCACTTAATCTAATTAATTTATCTCAGTACTGACTTTCTTCCATACACACATTCACTCACTCGTTCACTGACACACACACACACACACAAAGTGGTTTGAGGAGACGTTCCAAAACCTGACGGCACACGAAGATTACGCCTAATTATTTCAGAGTGCGGAACGTTACAAGTTCTCTATACCACTTTCATACGTTTTGTGTGTATGCATGTGTGTGTGTATGTGTGTGTATCTATGTACGTGTGTGTATGTATGTGTGTGTGTGTGTGTGTATGTATGTGGGCATGTATGTGTGTGTGTGTGTGTGTATGTTCGTGGGTACGTATGTGTGTGTATGTGTGTATGTATGTATGTATGTGTGTGTGTATGTATGTGTGTGTATTTTTTTTATTTATTGGCATTCAGCACGCTCCATTACAAAGTAATACAACATGCTTTACAGTTAAATATTCACAATACTGTTATATATTTACACTCGCTCGAACGTAGACGACTCCTAAGATGCTGGCCAGACGACCTGATTGAGTGACCGTTGGCGCCCCATCAATGGATGGAGCCCTACTCACGACACATGCCAGACTCACCACAACATTTTCTTAATACTCTGTAACGTGGTGTGAGTAGATTGTAAATATTCAAATATTAAAATAAAAAAATAAATATATATTTACACTTATGTATAATTTCTTCAATTTTCTATAGTTACGGCAGGTTTATTTTCGGTTTTCTAATCTAGTACCTATTGCTTTTTTATCTTCTATCTACTGAATTATTAACTAATGGACGTATTAGCTAAATAAACTAACTGAGGTACAATATGTACATATTCAATAAATGGCTTATAATGCGCTAAAATATATTGATCTTACAAATTTCGTGAACGTCTTGATGTGTTTTCTTGTGAGTTGTTGGAACGGAGGGGGCCAGGTGTCACCCGTTCGGACTATGGCATTTCGCAGGATCCTTCTCTCATTTTCTAGTTCTGTGCAGTTCAAAATTATGCGGTTAATTGTCTGTTCTTCTTTTAGTCCACAAGGGCACGTTGAATTGAGAATAATCTTGAATCTATGGAGGTACGATCTGGTTAAACCGTGACCCGTTACCATAGCCGTAAATTCAGCTGAGATAGGTATCATTGTCTTCATTCCTTCTTTTACGTGTGGGAAGAATAATTTACTTACTGCTCCTTTTGTAGAGCTTGTCCAGTGTTCCTGTCATTTTGTTATTTCTTTCTCCTTCCCTTCCGTAATTATAGTCTCTCTTCATATTTTATCGTACACTAATTCTCCTATGTGTGTGTGTGTATGTGTTACGTGTGTGTGTATGTGTGTATGAGTGTGTGTACATGTGTGTATGCTTGTGTGTATGTGTATGTGTGTATGTATGTGTGTGTATGAGTGTGTGTACGTGTGTGTGTATGTATGTGTGTGTGTGTGTGTGTGTGTGTGTGTGTGCGTGTGCCCTCAATGTGAACACGAAAACGACAACTCGGCAGAAACTGACAGCAATGCGTTACTCGGTGAACCCGTGCATCTTATAACCCTGTTAACAGTTGCCTCATCACTGTGCATTGTCTCACATACCCTAGATATACTAATACGAAACATGTAGGATATAGAAAATGGATTGTTAAAAGTCTGTCTTAATCGCAAATTTTCTCTGGCCCCGAGAAATGTACCTAATTTTACATTCAGAGGACCGTGCCTCGTGATATATTCTTATAATGAAAGTCAACGAGGTGCACTATTTCTGAAATTTATTTGATAAAGTACTCTACATGTTTCGGACATGTTCACTGTCCATCATCAGGAGTATCTCAGCACTGTATACACGCATTAGGTATTTGTCATTCTAGTTCTGTTGGCGTCTGCTTGGCTTTAATTATAAGAAATGCACCTAAACCAACGTATGGTAACGATTAGGTATAATAAACGAAACATGGTAACAAGGAAATAGAACTCACAATACAAAAATCTAAGGAAGATTTTTTGTTTTGTGTTCAGAAAAATTTGTTCTGTTCTGCGCTACTTGGAATTTACACGAGAAGAGACATTCCTACCAACTGGTGTAAATGTTGTGTGGGATAATTTAATAGACTACGCGAAAGGGCAGTGGGTACAGTGACCAGGGTACGGGATGAATGACCAAGGAACTGTGGCTAAGACTCCGCCAGAAGAAATGAAGTTTTCTCCAACACCAAAGCACCCGGGCCGACACTGGAGCCTATTCAGCCTATTCAAAGCTTATAAGAGGCTCTTTCGCTGGGAGTAAAGCGTAGGCGGTGTGATGCTTGACACTCACCACTCTATCCAGCACCGAGGATAAGAATTCTCCCTCGTGTGTCTGCTTGGCAGGGTGTCTAACCACACACAGGAACAACATTGGCTTTACACTACTGGGTGGTGGTGGTGGTGGTGGTGGTGGTGGTGTAAGAAATGAAGACAAGTGGAAGAATGAAAACTGACAGCAAAGAATGAAAATTGAAAATATTTAATACTCAGTAACATTTAGTTAAGTGCACTAACTTGTATAGAGCATAAATTTTCTTAACTTCTGACTTCGATCCTACGAAATTTTTAAACCTATAAGTACCTGTGTTAAGCGGAAGCCTGCTTGAAACAAATAAAAGTTTAAGTTCTTTTTTATTCTGTTGTACGCACACTTTTGTATAAGTATGCAATACGCATGCCGTTTCTGAAATCGGTTCTGGTCTCAATTTGAAATCGGTCATTTCCTTACAGAAGAAAGTCAAGGGAGATTAGCAATGCAGGCCCTTCTCGGATCCAGAACGCACAAAACGAGAAATATAATAAGGTAAACAAGAGGATGATAATGATGGTAGAGACAGAAGTCGCAGAAAAAAAACATAAAATATGATGAAGAATGTGCATAAAGACAACAGCAAATAAAATAGAGGAAATGTGCACAGGTAGCTCCGACTAAAAACGAACTGAAACTAATAACTTAATGATAAACAGATAAAGAATACAACCCAATTTCAAGTAAACACCTACCATTACAAACCCTATAAAAGACACGGTCGGAATTGCGCTGGATGCTGGATATCCAAACCAGAAGAAAAATGTCGTGGTGGTAAGTAGTACTTCGGGATGCTCAGCAAATTCGGTTCCGTCCAACCAAATAACTAAACCCACGGTGCACGGTCCTTCCTGAGAAACTAGCAGCTCCAGAGCTAGTCGAGAAACACCCCGCATTTTATGGAACACGAAGGTTCATTGCCGTCTTCACAACAGCCCTTCGCTCATCCCTGTTCTAAACAATGCACAGATCATAACTATCATTCTTTTTCGTTGAACTCACAGTCTTGCAAGATTTAGTTTTCTGTCAACTAACCCTTGCTTAATAAAACCACCGAGTTTCTTAATAGAGAGTCCCATTTCACCAGAAAATCTTCTTTCAGAAGCACACTGCTGTGCATTGTGTGATTTCCTGCCATCATCACACAAGCGAACCTGTTTTAATACCAGATTTACAGGTTTATTCTGGTCTGTTCTCATACCGGGATCCGGTTCAGCTTGGGAAGAGCAAAACAGACATTTAAATCACCTCAATATCACTTTATTGGGGTCCTAAATACTGCATTTTCCTCCCCTTTATAATTTCCCACAGCCTGCAGTTACGGAACATGGACATTAACAAAACTGATGAACGACAAGAACGCCCGGATGGAACCAGATCTAACAATAGTACCGGTATTTCTGAATGTAATAGGCGCCATTTTGTTGTCAGCTGTATGCAAATGGCAGTTGGAGTGTATCTATTCTACGAGTAGCATATATGTTTATCTGTTACCATTTTGTGGTCTGCTGTTAGATTCTTGCATTCTAACGATATCGATCAAAGATTCTGTGGATAAATGGTGGTATCATTACGGCAATTAACCATGAAACTATGACAAGCCAGGTAAGTAGGAATAAAAGCACAGTCCTACAGCAAATCTATCTGGAAATCACTATAAATATGGACCTGATATATCCTCAGTTTATTTAACGACATTTTTCCCACTGCGTTCGAGGCAAAACACAGCGTCGAACGGTAGGATGGTTGTGAATCGTGAATTGGAAAGGATACCGAAGGAAGCGATCACGACCTACTGTTATGGCGTTACGCCAGACTCTGCAGATGATAATGGAAAAAACTATACAAATAAACTATTAAAATCTAATTCACACAACAGAACCCGGAACTTCCCACGTGCGTTCGCGATTTTGATTACGGTATTTTTAATGCAAAATATTTATTAGCGCACAACAATACTACGTGACCATTTCGATCACCTTCACATGTTCACTGCATATTTCAGTACTACCGTACGATCATCGCGTGAAATATCTTTAATCTTTTCACACACTTACTGTAGATGCAATACATTTACGTCATAGTTATCACTGATATTAAAATTAAAATGAAAAATAATACTAAATTAACATACAAAACGACAAAATTATACAACTGTCCCGAAAATGAATACTAAGTATGGTCATTCACGGTCTCATTTGACTACAGCATACCTGATTCAGAACAGAACGCAGAGGCAGGAGGTTGTAATAACGGCACTGCGCCCTCGGATTTGGGTTACCGGTGAGTAAGTTGAGAAGTGTACGCAGTTGATGTAGTGTACTTAAAAGTTTGCGATTTTGCAGTAATTCTGATCCTTCATATTAAACACAAACTTCTCGCGTGCGCGAATTTGACACGTCATTCGATACCTTTACGCTGTAAAGACAGTGGATAATTACGTGTTGTTTCATTATTACATTGCCATATAGGTACCTGCAAACACGGCGGAAAAAAAAACAATTGCCATATCTGTTATATGCTCTGTTTCAGGCAGTAGAAGTGTTTATTAAATGAAGCAGGAATGTTACAGTTCAGTGCCCTTCACTACGCCACAGAGAACTACATATTTTCCGGAATTTCTGTGAATATAACTGGAAATTTAATCGACGCGATGCTAAAATGTGTTTGTTTGTACACTTACACACCATACACACTTTGGCACGCTTGTAGCGAAACTGCATCGATTCAACATAGACCGTTCTGTACACAAACACTGCACTGTATAGGCTAGCCATCACAAATGTATACAACTGAGCAGTAGAAATTTCCAGCTTTCTCTCCGTTTAATTTTTATGTATTTCTATAAGTCTCTTTATTTTACCTGTTGATAATTACAATTTGTACACAGATTTGTTTTCAAGGATAAAGTTTAACCCTTTCAAGACTAAAATTAACCCAAATTACATTAAAGGATTCAGTTCGTACGACGCAACAAACACACTCCAGCTCGGTTATAGAGGCCAGTCAGCTAATGCCGAACAGCGAAACAAGCGCCGTCTTTCCGAGATCCATATAAAACACAGGCATATATTCAGTGGGCCGAATTTATAATTTTTGAAAGTAAACATAGTACTTACAGTATCACCGAGTTTTAAAGGTTTCTTTACTATTTGTGACAATTTCACATCACACAATCTCCAGAAAGTACAGTTGGGAACACAACTGTATCAGCAAAAACAGTAACTATGCGAACAGTTGTCCTTTATAGGCCTATTGATGTTTCACTTCTGTTTCCTCCCTGCACACTGCCAAACTTTTAATACCGGTGAAACTGCATTGAACTCCACTTTATGGTCAGGCCAGAGAATTATTCTGATAAATGGAGACTTCGCTGCAGACTGACGTTGCTGTATGTGAGAGTGTCTGTGCCACAGCCCGTCGAACTTCTACAATTATTCACGATTATCCGCAGAAATACAAACAATATCGTGGCCACATGGCTTTATAGTGGTGACTAGAGAACCAGAGACTAGACGTGTGATACTGTTCACGTAGGCAGACAGCCTAGCCTGCCTATAAAAATCTGTAGGCAACATTACTCGTTTTCAAAGCAACCCGTCATTAATCCGTGAAACACAAACATATTTATTTTTTCCTTATGCACGACTACATGTTTCGGTGTGCAAAGAACATCATCGGGCTACCATCATACACAATTATTACATATAAAATTACTTTTATTGTTAATAATTACAAACGGGCAAAGGGGAAGTTTAGTTAACATCTGTCGAATTTACGTCAGTAATATGTGTGAATTGTACATTCCATAAATTAACACTACTTTCGTCGGTGCTGTGATACATTTGACAGCTCACATGCTGCGTTTTGGTGTTGAACAATTGAAACAAATAGCTCAATTCTCCGGTGTGAAAATTACAACAGGTGGTTGTTTCTTTTATTATTTCCTCACAAAATTTAATTTACTAGGAAATTAGGTGATTATGCATTGAATTCATTTATTACTGTTTCCTGGTGATAGCTGGTTACGCAACTGCCCAAAATACGAGTACTACAGTATTCATGACATCGGCCATTTTGAGCTCGGATTGATAAACGGGAAAGGAAGCGGGACCACACTGTCGCGGCACACTTACCGAGTCTCGAAACCGGTTCAGTGTAATTCTCTGACATATTCAAACATTTTATAATTAAGAAGCCGCCATCGGAATGCGAGTGATTAGCAGGTGAACACTCTGTCATATCATATGAGAAACAGCCGGTGTAATGTCAAAATAGGAAATATACATATACACAACAATTAAATAGCATGACCGCCTGAGAAGGCTGTCATGCTATTTAATCTAATGCGATCACACATTTTGTTGTTGCTCATTTCTGTGCACATATTACAGAACGTAAAATGTCATTATTAGCTACTATTCGGATCTGTTATTACATTTATTGCAGAATTTATTATTCGTATGTCTACGTCCATTTTTGCAAACTTATAGCCCACACATAAACTGAAATCTTTACCCCATCGAAAAATTTGGAATTTCTGACTTAAAAAGAATAATTCGTATATAACTTGTAGGTACTCTCATGATCTGTCTACAAACCAAATTTCAAATTCTCACACATAATCATTAAATATCACATACTATGAGACAGCGTTGCTCTTTTCCTGAAGTATGTACCATGGAAATGGAACGAAGAAGTATGGCAGAATAGAATCTATTACTATAGGTAATTATCGATAAATATTACTATTGTTATAGATTATTATCGACGGCAAACATGGTACCGCTAGTAAGCAAAGTAGGCGTACATGTACGTAGGTCTCCAGGTAAAGTGCCTGTCAATTTTTGTCCAAGTATCAATAAGTTAGAATCTTCTCGACAGATCTTAATAAAACCTCCCCGGTACACAGTGTCACTAAAATCCGTCCAGCTGTTTCACGCGGACAAACAGCCGGCCATGACGAAGTTAACAGTCACTTTTCGCAATTCTTCCTTACGTGCTTGTAGACCATCCAAATGTCATCAACATTCATGACCTGGGATATTCGACCACTTCTACTGAAAATACAGACAAACGTGTGGGATATGGTCGCATCACGCCGTTGCTTGAAAGTGATGTGCTATCGTACGCTCTTCGTAGGTGATTTGGGTAACAGCAGAGTGATATCTCTGGGAACAGTCCAACTGTAAGCCGACATGTTATTTTCTTGCGCATTTTGATTTCCAGTAGTGCCGCCATGACACTTGCGAGACCGGTTGCAAAGTGTTGTGGGGCAGGGATACAAACACAGTAACAGCTGTAGTATTGGTATTGAAGTAAGATTGTATAGACATTTTGCGGGTCTTTTCAAAGCGAATTCACAGGTTATATAATTAGAATATAAATTTTAGCAATTTCGTTTCCATTGATAACAATGATAACGAAGACAAGCGCTCCTAACTAAATGTCCGTAGAAGTTAACTCTTACAGCTTTCAGTTTTGAGAAAGATCGTGCCGCCGAAGCCAGTGTCACGTCGCCAACCGTTCGTCCCTTTTTTTTCACGCGGCACACAAACAATTCCTTCCAATGGCGGCTCAGAGCCGTCGAAACTAGCGGGGCCGGGCTCAACGCGTATGCCGGCCTTTGTACCCGGTCACTCTAACAGCTAATCGATTAGGCCTACAAGACCTACCACCACGGCATGCCAGCTGGATCCTTTCACAAGCGATGGATCATAACGATTTGTAGCATTTTGCAGTTTAACACATATCAATGCCTAGTCACGCCATTTACGAGGGACATCCACGTTGTGATATATAAAACGACAATGGAGAAATAAAACAAATCACAGCTATTTCCGCATTGCCGCTATTGACAATACCCGGCACTAAGTGCACATAGAGATGAAGGTAACTGAAACAGGCTCTCCGGTGATGCAGAACAGCTCTTCTACCAGACCTAACTCAACAACTCGCCTTTATACATGAGGCGGAAACAGATCAAGTTTCCGAAACACTGCCTTCTTTTGTAATATTAGATGATGGCCAATTGCAGAAATCAAGAAATTCTAAGGTAAGTGTAAAAATACCACCGTCGAAACCCTTGAAGAAGTTCCACACCGTGTGGCCGATTCGTTAAAAACTTCGTATGCTACAACTACAATGAATTTTGTCGAGCGGTTTTCTTTTGGTTATTTTCGTCGTATATTTCCTAGTCTACGGTGACGAGTTATTCGCCACCCCTGCACAATCCTTTAGTTGGAAGACCCCTGACTGCTTATTCAATACGTTCGCAGATATTCTGAGGTTATGTCCTCCATCAGCATACGGTGGTTGTACCGTACAGTGCTCATATGGAATAAAGAATATAATAGTTACCAGTAGTCATACGAAATAATTTATGTGCTATTTATTTAGGAAGTTGTCAGTGTCTCAGACTGTATCTACCTACGCAGCAGCATAGACGGTACGATGAAGTAAAACGATGAATTTTAAAGGGTTTGGAAGGAAGCGGTCGTGGCGTTTTCGAGGTACATATCGGCACCTGCCCGAAGAAAGCGAGAACATTCACAGAAAACCGCATTCAGCCGGTGTTTTCCGACCAAGATCCAAACTGGGCACCTCCCCACAACAAGACTAAACGTACAGAGCGCGGTATGCAGCAGTCTTTTCGGCAGTTACCCGGTCAAAAATTACCCCTACCGAAAGAGCCAGGTTCAGGAAGGCAAATGGCTCGAGGCCTATTTCTGATAAGTTATTCTGTAAGCAGGCCCAACGTGTGCTGTGCCACATTAATCATACACAGTGTCTGGTATAGAATAACTGAAGCAGTACATTTTATGTCAAGGTTAATTAGTGTCAAACAATGAGATCCGAGGTAAATTTTCGTTTAATGAAAGTAACAACAAAGAGGTACATTCGTGTTTTGTTTGCATCTGCGGGACACTAGAGCGAGTCGGCAGCCTGACTAACGATGGGTTCCAGTGAATGGAGGAGTTTCACCACTTTCTGAACGAATCAGAGCGCCAGCTTGACCTTCACCCATAACGACGACACACAGGGAAATTGTTAACTTTCCTGTCGCACGCAGTCTGCGCGGTCTACCAGCCAAGCGGTCAGGCACAATTGTAACCCTCTGCATTCTTTCCTGCATCTGCGCCTCTGGGGAAGGGGACGAAAGCTCCATGCACGACGTTTCATTAGAGTTTCCTCATCACATAACGTAGACCAATAAAATGCACCTCTGTTAAATTTAATTTAATTCTTCACACATCTTCTATGTGTACATGTTCCAAACCGTTCTACCGTTGGTATGTGCAGTAATATTTTACCCTAACTTTTAAATCACAATTTGAGGAACTATATTGCACTTCTTGCAACTTCGAAAGTGACATTTGACCTTATTCTATTTATGTTATAAGATTAAATACGTGTTTTATATGTTTATACTGTTATATTTAAATTAAAAAATTTTATACATACATATCTTACAACTCCTCTTATTGTAACTTCCGCAAAACCATACCTTGATGAACCAGAGTGTACCATGCATGCAGACATATAGTATACCGTACTGTACTTGCTACAACTGTCTTCCTCAAGATCAGCCATCGAGTTCGAAACATACATGCAGAAGGCGTGTGAAAAATTAAATTAAATTTAAAAGAGAGGCATTTGTTGGTCTAGATTACATGATTATATCACAATGCGCGGTACAAATAACATAATATTTGTATTCTTATCCTTAACACCAGACTTCTTAAGGAGTGCCTTAATTTCAAAACAATTGCAAAAACAACCCACAAGTCCGGGTTCGATCACAGGGAAGTCCACTTAGGATTTGTGATGGAATATGCTGCACTGGGGCCCGTTTCTTTCCAAGTACTTCGGGGTTTCTCCGTCGGCCACCATTCCACCAATGCTACATACTCATATGCATCCGTCCACAAGCGACCAGACAGCATCGCTAAACATAGTAAGACCTGTGTGCGTAGAGAAGAAAACCAACTAGATGCTACTGAATGATTTATTGCACTTACAATCTGCTCAACATGTTTCGGGCACTTATATGCCCATCACCAGGGATGAGGGAAGCTGCTCGAGCAGCTTCCCCCATCCCGGACGCATAGCCTGCTGCCCTGCACCTGATCGCCGACCACCAGCAACCAAGGCATTACACACCATATGCGGTAATAACATATTGTAGTCTCGAGCTCCTGATAATGGGCATATAAGTGCCCGAAACATGTTGAGCAGGTTATAAGTGCAATAAATCATTCAGTAGCATCTAGATGGTTTTCTTCGCTATGCATATACAACGATGCACGGGCAAACATACATCAAATAGTAAGACCTGTCCAAAACGGTAGCCTGCGTCTATTGTAACTACTTTCCGGTGCTGAGAATACAGAGCAAAAGCTAATGTAAAACTACCACAAAAAGTTCAAAACGAAAACGGGGCCGAAGAACGATTGCTGAACACAGAAGAGAACCCTGAAATATTTGCTGTTCTTCATGGCATCGCTTCCCGGAGTTTGTCTCTGAGACTTTCCTGATACTCGTACAATGAATGGGAAAGAATCACAACGTTCGACCATCGATAAAATAAATGTCAGTAATTGTTGCAAAAAGGAAGAAAAGAAGTAGAAATGGGAACGTGAAAGCTTACAATAATGACCGGCGACGGTGCAGAAGAAATATGCAGCACGAAATGCGACTTGTAATTGGGATCATGAATTCTAGAACAGACACTGTGCAATATTTTTAATTTTAAAGTATAGTGCCCGTCCTGAACAGAAATCTGCGTAAAAGGGTACAGTGCAGCCTTCTTGGGATTCCATCCAGTGTAAGCAAGTTATTCTGCAAAGTTAAACTTGATTCACCGACACTTCGTCGTACAATGCGGACTGAAAAATTCTGAACTACATTTAGGCCTTACTATGCTAGCATGTCCTTTAACGGAGGAACCTATTTCGTTTCCTTTTTTGACCCCATTACAATTTAAACTTTTCTTGCTGTGAAGCAACGCAAATTAATGGCTGGCTACGACTAACGCAAACACCTAGTTCGTTCGGAAGAATTCCACTTTGAGTATCGCTCAACATATCGGCTACCAAGCCTGACTTTCACGTTTATCCTCAGAAATTGCAGTCAAAAATTCCTCAATAGCAAAGCCGAAACAAACAATACGTGTATCAATAGGCTTGTATCTGCAAAGAAAACCTAGCAGTTTTGTTGTACGTACAGTCAGCCGGTTAGTGATGTTCGGGAATACAGTCGCCGTTTATGGCGACGACACACACACACACACACACACACAAACATTAGCCATGGAATGCATACGAGTGCCGAGTTACTGAACGATAAAGCAGGTGGCACGAACGCTGTTATAACAGAGTGCTTTAAACCACTTACCTTTTCCTTTTCCGAGCTGCTAGTACTTTCAAATTCACAAAAGCAGAGAGCAACAAACTACTTTAGTTGTTTGATGGTGTGCATACCGTGCGCTTTTCGTAATTATATTTACTGTTATCAGACATCAACGAACTTTATCATAATGACTGTCCGAAATACTGCTACCGACGCCTATGTTGGCGTAACCACAAGTAACAGTGAAAAGCATACGCGACAACAATGACAACAACAATAACAATAACATCAACTAAGTGTGTCAAAAGGAACGCAATTAACAATGACACGCACCGAACATGTGTGAATAACCTACATTAGCAAAGTCGACGCTGATGACAGGCACCAGCATTGGCGTCGAGACACGTACGAGTATGCCGTAATGCCTGTGAAACACTTTGTGAAAAATGTCGTTGGTATTCATAACAGTAAGTATCTTTTAGTTACATTATACTACATATAAACTCCTTTCGTATAGTATTATCTGTTTCTGCAACACCTTCTCTCCGTCTTAACCCTTGATACTACATTAGATGACCACAAATGGCCTTATAATGCAAAAGTAATCTAAATCTACCGCTGTTCTCGTGCTAGACAATCATTAAATTCGTAAAGTGAAGTGACGGTGCACACAAAACCTGCGTAAGATCTGAGAATATCACAGCAGTGAATATGAAATTTACCGACGTTTCGACGTTGGAGACTACGTGGCGTCACATCACAGATGACAGCTTTCTTTCATGTAGAAAATGCTGTCATAAAGCTGACACAATAAAGGAGCAATTCACTGAGTGCAGTGCTGTTTATTTTTGGTGCTATCTAGTGTATATGTCAACTAAAATTTGCGAAAGTGATAATTAAACAAGATATACTTTAATTAGTTTGACATTTTCCACTCCATGCTTTACATTTCTATTACTATAACTTAAACTAACAAATTCACGCAATTGTATTTACAATAGCATTATAAAAACCACCAACTCCTACACGTACGGGCCTTCTTGGCCCATAATTTGGAGGTAAATGTCTTTATTGCACTCCCGAAACATGTAGGAATTAGTGGTTTTTGTAATGTTGTTGTAAATATGTGTACGTCTGTGCACATGTGTTGGTATGAAATATAGTAATATACTTTAATATTATATCAACGTCACATAAGAAACAGAAATTCAAGAGATTTAATGAAATCAAAGATTAAAATGTAATGATGAAGCTTATACCGCATGTCAACAAGGTGGTGAGAACCGTCAGCTTCACTTTCTTAAACCAGATATTTCGATTTTAGTACTTCTACAGTTGAAAGCGGCTCCCCGCTATCAACTTTGTCTGCTCTGTAAACTTTTCATATATAGGGGCTTCTAGGCGTTCCTCCACGGAATACAGAATGGGAAACAGTGCTGTAGGTAGTCCAATTATGGTACAGCGTATACAAACAGGTCGCAAGAGCTTCCATCCACATCATTTCCGATACCCAGTCACTACTGCCTTCCCGTTGGCGGTCAGACAATCAGTTATTTACGAGAGATTTGTCGCTGACTGGTATCACCTTCCCATTCGAGATTACGACCGGAGGATTTGAAATTCCTGGTTAAACCAACCAAAAATCGGCCACAGCAGTATTAGTCCACATGACGTCACAATCAAAACCATGCCGCTATGTACACTATGGAACAAAAAAGGTATAGCTATCCCTGTAAAGGTCTGGACAGGACCTAAGGGCTCTGGGAGGTCGAGGCTTCCATTATTTTCAGACAGTTGGCACAAGAAGGTGGCAAGGTTGCCAGCCATAAGAACCGGCCGCCTTTACCTCCCAGGAGATATCCCTCGTACTCATTTCATACTACGTAACAGTAGCTTCACAACCATTGACCGAGGCCTTCCGGAGGGCCGTGGGGTTACTCCAACGGTTCCGCGAATTCACACAGCTTCGTCGCACGTCTTGCTCCACAGGCTTACGCTTGGCTTCTGCTGTTAAATTCGTAATGAAAAATAAATGTGAACTCATTTAAAATGGCTGCTGGGTTCATAACTTTTTTGTCCTTTATGTATTCTCTCAATAAACGGCGTTCAAAAGTACGAAGGGGTTCTCACAGTCGAAGAGGTATTTTGCATACCCAAACGATCCATCATAAATTCGAACATGAGATCATTCGTAATCGTAGTATCATGATTTCCTCCTGTTTCCACTTCGTAGAACACACCAGTTCTTCCTTTAATTTCAAGCGAACATTATTGTGCTGTGTCGCCATGGTCAGTTTTCCAAGAGTGAAGACAGCAGGCTATGAGCCAGCCAGCCAGCCAGCCAGCAGGAGAAGGAAATGACGTTACCGCTAGAACTGGAACGAAGGGATCATAACCGTTTGTGTTTATTCAGCAATTTCTCAGTTCCATGTTGAGACCTATGTTATTGTAATGTCAAATGAGAAAGATGGTCGTAACCTGTTACAAAGCCCTGTATCAGCAATTGCCCCGAAAGGCTAAAAAAAAACCACTCAAACCTCGGTCACGATAGTAGATTCCTAGGCCGAATTTTTATACAGGACCTTTCGCATAAGCAATGAGGGCACAAACCTCACTACAGCGGCGCTCATCCTAAGATACTAGCACTGTCACAGCTGCACTGTAGATTAGTTTCTTCTGTCGACAGTCATTACGTGATAGGTGTCAGAACTACAGGGTTATTCGAAATAATTGTCGGGGTTTTAACAACTGCCACCTCGTTCTCCAGATGTAACCCCATGCGATTTCTTTCTACGGGGTTACGTCAAGGATCAGGTTTACGTTCCTCCTCTTCCCGCAAGCATCCCGGAACTGAAAGTCCGAATCAGAACCGCCATTGAAACTATCACCGCTGACATGCTACAAACAATTTGGAACGAACTCGATTATCGTGTTGATGTTTGTAGAATCACAAAGGGTGCACATATAGAACACCTGTAAGGTATGTAACAAAAACTTGGAGTGTTGTTCTGTTAAATAAAGAATACGTATACTCTTATCTCAAGCGTATTGTGTATGACAAGTTGTTAAAACCCCTACAATCATTTCGAATAACCCTGTTATGTTCTGAATATGGACGTTGCACAGCGCAAACGATGTGCGCCCCCATAACCTACTGACAGATAAAGAGCTTCAATATTCACATCCTACGTACTGACAGATTTTTTACACACGCATCATTAACACAAAATGTCAGTTTCCGTATGTATGGTATTTAGGTTAATTTCCTTATTTTAGACTGACATTTCTGGTGTCATCGTGCCCATGCGTCTGCCTCCTTCCTGCCAACGTTTGAACCGAATTACATATTTCCGTCATTTTTAATGAACTTCATTCCATACACTGTACACTTCAACATGCCCACATTCAACGTTAACCGCATGGTTTTTAAGCGTGCTATTTAAATACACTACCAAATGCTAAGATTATATACCGTCGGTGATAGATGAATGAATGAGCTACTGTTGCATTCTCGAGAATTAGTTGTTACGTGCGATAGGAAATAAATTCGAAATGGTGAAGATATTATTAACAGAATAACCTGGTTCCCGTAAAATTTGAAAATGCAACGTACAAATTAGTGACAGAGCTCTGATCAAGGACGTAACTTGGCTAATAACACTGTGAGGAGGAGGGGGGGGGGAATCGAACTTTAATTTACGAAGCAGTCAAATTAAAAAGAGTCCTTAATATGCCCACACACATTTCCCTGCCACTTTTGCCCATACTTTTTTTATTTGTCCCTCTTCAACACAGTAGCCCCCCCCCCTCTTGCCTCCTTCCCCACGGGCAAGCCTATGACGGTGATTGTTGGCTTCCGTTCTTCACTCCCAACAACAAATGTGTGCTGAGGAAACAGGAGTTGCTGGATTATTGTGTTGACTTGCTTCACAGTCGGTATGCAGATTTCACGTTTTAGACCCTTGAAACACGTCGTTCATGCTGCACACACTTGAACCTGACAGTCTACATTACACAAACTTGGTGTTTATGGATATAATCGCTCTTTATTTTACGCTATGTTCCTTTAAATCCCCTTGCCAATCTACACCACTTCTTAATTTTCTCTCTCTCATTTTAGGTTAAATGTCCTTCGGTCAGCTGTGTCCTACTATGCCAATCCCTTATTTCTTAAGGTTATAAAATTTTTGCTTCACGCCTACTTTAGGAAATCTACCAGAGCGTTAGTCAATGGCTGAATGTACTGCGAATCGTATGATACTCTTGAAGCTTGATTCAGATCACCGCTATGCTCACAAGTAATCTTCCATTCGTCGCCTGCGTTTAACATCTGTTCAGACCAAGGATCACATTCGAGTCACGAGGCGATCAATTGAGCTTAGGGTATTCTCAGACACAACAGTTCACCCAAACGTAAAGCCCTTTATTGGTTAAGTTTATGAACATGTTTAAAGACACATTAACTGCACTCCAGTGCCGCGAGGGCGTTGAGTGTACATACTCCACCTAAATCCCTGACCGTGAGCTTGCCTGGAACTGAGAATGAGCGTACCCACAATGTGCAGTGGCTGACTCGAGTGGGCTGCGAATGTCAGCATTTGTTTACTAAATTCCCAACGGATGCTTGGTCTTGTTATCAGTGTGAAGATACTGTGGCGTCATATCCTTACAGGCTGCCTGATGATGACGTAATCTGACGTCATTGCAGGGCTATCGCATTTTGGTGACAGAGATGGTGAAATCGTTTGCTAATTAGGAACACACGTCAACATTTGGAGGTTGTCAGGTAACAATGCTCATTTGTTCTTTCGGGAGGATGGATAAAGACGGTAGGACAACGAAACCGATGCAAGAAATGCGAGGGGCATGAGACATGCCGTCGCGAACCCGCTACCTTAATTTCTTGCAGGTGCTAGAAGAAAAGAACATTCCTCATGCGGCGTCGCGAACATTCCTGCTAGCGCTCCGAATTCGCCTCCGTAGATTTGGACGGGTTTGCGAGCTGGAGCCGAATCAGCGCGATCCACAGATACCCCGGGCCAGAAAGGCTCGACTCAGACTTGGGAAATTTAAAGGGTGGCTCGAAAAGGTGGGCTGCCGTCTGAATATACCAGGTCACTGAACGAGCAGTCTGCTCACAATCAGCAGCTCTCAATCCGGGGTATCACAGGCACGAGCCTGCGTATGACCACAAACACGAGCAGTATGGACGCAGTTTTAGGTGCTTAAAGATGCACCTAGCAACTCCCAAAATTCTCATGAAAAAGGCAGCTTTCCATGCCTCAGATTCTTAGAGAAAAGGGCATCTAACGAGTGCGACTGCATCGCTTAAGTAAGACGGGATCTAACATCTCTAAGATGCTGAGAAAAATGGATCTCGACGCCTAACGATAAACAGATCTGACATCTGTGACAGTTCAGGAAAAGAGACCTCGCATGTCTAAGCCACTTAAGGTCAAGGGAAATTCTAAAATCGTCAAAAATTAAACCCGAAATCTTGAAGACATTTAAGAAAACTGACGACTCTACGACGCTTTAGAGAAGCTTGAAATGTAGAAAGCTAAGAGAAATAGAGAAGATGTCCGCAAGACAATTAAGAAAAACCTGACCTGAACGCTGAAGAAACATGTGACCTGGCAACTATAAGATTCTTATGAAAAAGAGACCTGACATCTTTATTGCACCTACAGCAAGGAAATCGAATGTCTCTGGGATCCATAAGAAAAAGCGTCACGCCAAGAGTAATACTGATACAGAAAGAGCCCACACCCAGCTTCTTGGACTATTTGACTCAACGGTCCTCTGCGATCCTGTTGCCTCCATCGTTTTGTAATTTCAGCTCTCATAAATCACGGTCTACATCTTCCAGGCCTCTCAGTCTGGGCCTTCCCACGTACCTTCTACTTTCTGGCTTGCTTTCAAAGGTTTTCTTAGTCACCGTTGTTTGTTCCACGATGGTCACATGCCCCAGCCACTCCAGCCCTATGCACTTAATGCCCACTGCAGGATCGAAGGTTTTACGTAATAATTTTTGTACTTACTACAATTCCTCACTGTGTGGTTGGTTCCAAGTCTACAAACCCCTTGCTCAGTTACTGGTATACAAGCCTTCCTCAAAATGCTCTACCCTCATACACTTAATATAACTTGACCATTTTCCTTCATGCACTATGTTCATACAGTAACATCACAACTGGTTTTAGCACTGTTTTCTATGAATACATGTACTATAATCTTTCAGAGTCTGCTCACAGTTCCACCAAATTTCCATTAACCTACGCTTTATGTTGTGGAACAGGGTCACAATTTACTCCTTGCGAGCGCGCGTATATATGTACCCCATAGTAGGGCCAGAGTCATTGTTTATATGTTTTTAATACTCTGGTGCCGGCTTGGCCCAAACGGCGCAAACCGGCACCGGCTCCAAATGCTTCAGTCTAGTGTTCGATATGGATAACAGGAACTATATATTCGTAATTAAATTATCTGGTTACTAATTTTCGTGCATAAATTCCACTACTCTGAGTTTATAAAATTAAGCTTCAGTTTTGTACCGCCGGCATACGTAAAGCTGTTAAATTTGGACTTAAAAAGAGACGTGTCATTCAGGGCTTGTGGGTAAGCTTATATCAGCCAGGAGATGTCACACTGTAAGTCATGACTCCTATATCAGTCGGTTTGCCATCTGCTTCTTTCTATCAGCAGAAGAACAAGGTTTCTATGAACCGCCAACACTAATGTCATCATCAGTTGTGTCATAGAAAGTTATTCTGAAATTAACTCTTTTTATTCTCACTTGTCTGTTCATTTCAAAAAGCGTTTAAATTGTCCCTTATAATCCGTCATTATGTCAAAAAGGTAAGTGCAGTTTTGCATTATGCTTTGGCTGAGGTATAATGCATTTCATGGATCGCGGTTTCTGAGGAGAATTAAATTATGGCAGAGCACAGTGGAAGATGCAAATGCATATATGTTCCTTGCTTCAAAACAATTTACTGAGTGGAGTAAAATATGAAGTGGCGATGAAGAGAAAATATGTACTTGAAGCCACACTTCTTCTCTTAAATTTCACTTTCATTAATTATTTCTCAGATGCGGACAATAGAAATATTTGACCGAATAAGGCTGTCAATCAGTGCTAATCTGATAGCTTGCACACTCACTACTATCGACGAAGAGGAATCCATGGTGTCTCTTCAGGCACCTTTTTGAAAATAAAATTACTGACATTGTTTGTCACTGAATTTTGGACCACAGTGCAGAAAGATTACATCGAACCATGCGAGAAGGCTATTAGCGTACGGATTCCGCTCGCAATATCCCTTTTTTGCAATGAGCGCTATCTTCAGTTCGCGTTATACAGAACAAACGCATACCAAACGTAAATATGCAACCAGAAATGAGCAGCTGTGTCAGAAATGAAACCACGTTTCATGAATTACGCAAAAGCATTTAAAATGTACGTTTCAATTTAGTATTCTATTATTTTTAACAAACACTGTTTCATTTTATGAAGTCGAAAGGTTCTAACAGTGTTTTTTGTGACATGCACAGTCACATTCAATTATTAAAAGTAAGAGGTAAATTTACTCTTGCCCAACTCTAACCCAAATGAAGTCAATAGTTCTATTCGTACGGTGGGGGGGGGGGGGGGGCAAACAATTTTTTTCCTTTTTTGGGGGGGGGGGTTTTTTGGTGAGTGGGAAACCCTTGGCAGCGGCA
>Ga0131853_10003691_pt1 | contig 27536 bp, 10 predicted proteins | sample TergutLab28metaG_FD_92764 | JGI IMG/M metagenome (GOLD analysis project Ga0131853, IMG submission 92764) | Labiotermes labralis P1 segment gut microbial communities from Petit-Saut dam, French Guiana - Lab288 P1 (version 2) (version 2) | ecosystem: Host-associated > Arthropoda: Insects >...
ACCCACATTTTCCCCCCCCCCCTTTTTGCCGCCTGGTGTCTTTCTCTCTTTTTTTCTCCACCTTGTCTCCCCCCCCCCCCCCCCCCCGCCCCTGCGTCTTCCATCTCAAGCCGTGAACTGGAACGTTGCTAGGCGACGAGATGCAATTTAAAGGTCATGTTCCGCTACACAACCAACTTTGTCCTACTGGTGTACAATCGGTTGTCAGGAATTCGTCACAATATTCCGTGTTGTTTGACCTAAACGTGGGCACAAAGAATAGGCATTTCATTTCTAAACGTGTTACTTGATACTGTACTTACCGATGCACGAAGTTGCGACCCTGTCGCTGGAGATACTATAAATCACACCGGTCTAAAACCCAACTGAGAAGCTGTTCTTGAGAAGCTATCAGTTCAGACTCGGTGTTCGTGAACTTCTATGTTCGGGGATTTCTATCTTTCATTATTCCCTGTTATAGTACCACCGTTTCGACCTTTCTTGACTGCATCGGACATATCGGGATGAGACCACCATGTGGGTGGGGAGTCGCCTTCGAACACTCTCCTCTTATATCGCAGATCACTCTCAGCTCTGTGACCCTCTGTCTTTCATCAAGTGAGAAGTACTTTATGCAATAACACTCTCATTCAGTTGTCAAATGTGTTTTATACTTCCAAAAGCATATTTCATTAAAACTAAACGGTAATGCTTTTAAGCTCTCTGAAGCTATTTTATACTTTTATTACTGAAGACGTTTAAAATTCAAAACTGATTCCATTATTGGGCGTAGTTTTATCGATCCTGATTAAACACGAATATCGATACTCTATCGCAGTCACCTGGTCATTCAAGAAAATCACCATCTTTGTCGGAACAAAAAACCGCATTCTTTCAGCCCTTACTCACGTGCCGTATTGCTTCACTGCATGCTACGTCACTTACGCAGTGAAAACAACCTGTCATTTAGCCTAGGAATTCAAACATTCTTAAAATGTTGGATGCTGTAATGTGCAACTGTTTTATAAAGAGCAACTGATAACTTTTATGGTGGACTTCAGAGTCCTGATACGGTGCATTTGTCACACATACTGGACTCTGTTGGGGAATCCCACACGGTTGTAACCACACACAAAACAACAGAAAATTTAAGTGTTGTGTTTTCAGGTCTTCTCAGAAGTGATGCTGAGCCGCTGGGTTCAGAGTTCCGACATTCGAAGGACTTTACAGGCTGCACCTTCAAACGTTCAGCGGTCCATAAAGATGTATGGACCACAAAAACCTTGAAGGTGAAGGCAATACATTACTAAACCATATTTCCAGCAACATGGTGTCACACGCCAGAACAGTCGAATCCTCAGCTACGCCACAAACTGAACTGTACGTCACACTCTCTTAATTTTAATTGCTTTCTTCAGGACATAAAAACCTACGATAAAAAATATGCCTGATTAAAATAATCTATTCGCAGTATGTGGCTGCAACCACACCTATTACAATAACTGGACCTGTTCAGCATACAACACATTCAGAACGGCCCGCTATTCATCAACACTATCGGTATGGCAAGCTGGTAACGGAATAATTAATTCGTCGGCCAGCTGTAGGGTGTCCATTACATGACGCTAAGTTCCGCTGCAATGGTCTAGGCGTGCTCGCTTTTACGAAGCAAGTATACCTGTATTCGTAGCGTCATAATTTGAAAGTTTTGTATATGCTAGGTAACAAAATCGGGAAATCTTACACACAGGGATGGAAGAATTCCTATTCCCAAATAAAAGACACCATATTGTGCCGTCACGAATACCTTGAAAAATATTTATACTACTATTATTATTATTATTATTATTATTATTATTATTATTACCAGCACTACCGCTGCCACTAGTACTACTACTGCGTGGTGGTGGTGGTGGTGGTGGTGGTGGTGGTGGTGGTGGCGGCGGCGGTTGTGGTGGTGGTGGTGGTGCTGGTAGTTGTAGTAGTACAGTCACTACTACTGCATATATATTAACCTTCAACCTTCCAAAAATGCGGAAAGCTAAGGTAAAGAACCTAGTCCTGTGTACTGTGATCCTCTGTCATTGTGTGTGCAGTGCCTGACGTTTCAAAGCACCGAAATGCCTTTATTTTCAAGTCCCGAAAGAATGTTTGACCTTCATATTGCGGTAGTAAGATCCGTCAAAACGAAGGAATGAACTCGCTCAGCGACATGGCATCACATCCCGGAAGCCTTGCATTGTCAACAACACCGCTGTGAGAAACTGAAATGTCGAAAACAAACATGTTTCATACACTACCGATCGATCGTCTGTGAACTGAGCTCCACGCATAGAAACAAATGGCGATTAGAATGGCAAGGCATGTAACACTCATGGTCTTGATAAAACACGCATATTTATCGACTGTAAAAACTGAAAGGAAAAGAACACTTGCGAGAACTTGAAGGTGATGTAACAGTAGCACTACATGGTCTGTAAAGAAACACGACGTGACCGTGTAGACTGGATTCAGATGGCTCAAAACAGGAACCAATGGTGGACTCTTGTGACTACTGCACCAACTGGAAGACAGGAGTCGAGCACCTGCAGTGACTTAATGTTCTTAAACTGGTACACCTGCAAAGGAGCTGTAGTGAGGCTATGAACGAGACGTCTCGACATCTCACCCTCGAGTGCGGACCGTTTGTACCCTACTTTAGATGCTAAGACGCCACTAAGAAGCACGTGTTCTGTCTGTACATTGTCAGTAACATTTAATCATCTCGCTTCATCAAATAAAATAATGTTTAACACATAACGAATAATACTCAGAATTAAGTAAACAGAAAACGACAGTTTTAGTAACCGAGCCACTGCAGCCGCACAACTGTTACTGCCTCCCACTGACTGTCAACTGGATATTACACGACACAATTTAATGCGAACTTTCTAATTAAACGAACGTAATAATGACTGTACTAAAACAATGACCTGTGGATGAGCGCTTGGTCGCAAGGTAAAGGTGTTCCTGGTGCAGTCCAATAAGAGGTACAGCTGCACTAAATAAACTTTGACACTAGACGGTCAGCTTCACGCCCCTGACACCCTATCCCCGGGGGAAGCGCACCCGATATCTGCTGAACAGGATACTGGGTGGGCCCTCGAGCGAGTCTGGACGTTTCAGAGAAGGCAGCCGAAATTTAATTCGTGAACGGAATTAACACGTGTGGATCACGTACGAAATGACGACACAAAACATGAGTTAAATGTAAGTAAAATTTTAAGATAATGAAGACACGTGGACGGGACACATCACACACATGACAGAAAACAGGGACCGTAACTTCGCCCACCATTATCACCATACAGGAAGAAGAGATGCAGGCAGAACACAGATAAGATGGAAGTGAGCCCTAGCAAGGCCTGAGCAGCGACAGAACGACGAGAAGGAGGAAGAAGAAGAAAAGAGCTTCTGACTTATAAACATTTTAAAATTCTAATATATTATATACCGTCAGTACACAACAACATCAATATAGTGCTATAATGTATGCAATAGGTTACACTATGGCTGTATGGAAACTTAATTTCATCTTTGAGGCGAATCGTGTGAATTTTGTTTTGTGTTATACGCGAAGCTGGGATGTGACAGGTACCTTTATGTTGGCGTAATTCGGAATGATAGTGTAACCTATTGCATACATTATATTACTACATTGATGTTGTTGTGTACTGACCGTATTTCATATATTATACAATTGATATAGCACAATGGGATGGTTTCTGTCAAATTTCGCATGTCGCTGTTATGTAATAATCGTTAATAATTGTCTGAATGGTATACAGCCTGCAAGATGGTTTGACAGTTAAGTTTGGCTGCATCATGGGTTGGCTAATAAACCATTTCAACTTCAGGAATTATACAGCGATGAATGAAAACAGTAAACGCACTGTACAAAAGCTGTCACGATATGTTTGAAAGTACCGTCACATCATGTACACTAAGCAAGTAACGGGAGCCATGAAGCACCGTCGTTACTGTAGCCAGTCGGCAGTGGAGCTCCAACGTACACAGCAAACAACACATCCAGCCTGTGTTATTTCAACTGTGTTCTTCCAACAGACCACAAGAAAATGTTACGTGACCAGGAAACTGAGTTCTCCGAAACACCCGGTACCCTTATCTACAGGGAATACAGTTCAACGCGGACGGAACCCCCAAAAGCCGCGAGCTTATCGGCACTGTCTAACTCACTCCTGAATAATCTAATCGCCAGAAATTTGCTGCGCATCAGCTAACGGCTCTTTCACACAACAATAAGAGAGTTCAATGCATAATCTCTCCGCATCACCGGCCTGTATAAACTGTCGTTCGTGAATATGGAACTACTCTGCATCTCACAGCGTTTTTACTGCAGAAGCCTATAAAGGAAAAAAGTCCTACGAAAAGTATGGAAGTATGGCAACATATTTTGCATTCCATTATTCGATGTTTCGGGTCCTTCTAAAATAACGATACATTCAATAATGAAAGAAAGTCTAACGGGTTCTTTGTCACAGAAGCGAGAGCCGGTCGGCATGTTCCTACAGATGTAGCATTGCGTCGGAAAGCACGCCCACGATAATATTTCTTGTTAGAGCATAGTTCTGTGACCGGGTTTGTGACGCAGTAAAGAGTGATACAGTCGATCCAGTTTTGTCTTCTTTATATACGAGACCACTTAAATGGTCAAGTAAATACTCACAGTACCAGGTAAGGGTCAGCAGATAATCTCCTCGAACTGTTATACAATGTGCCATAACATAATATTTGCTGAAGTATGATGTGTGGTCAGTGCGACAAGAAAAACTACACTCACGTTCTTTCGGATATAATCAAAGGAGAGTACAAAAGTTCTCGCAACCTTTTCTGTAGTTTGAGTGACAAGGAGAAATAATGGCTCAGCGGCCCATACAATCGATAGGCCTTACGCAACATTTTTTGGGAACGAATAATTATTCGTCTTTGTGGCCTGCCCGATCACCTTACCTGATGAACTGTGACTATTATCTGTGGAGACGTTCAAAGATAAACGTTCATAAGAACGCACACACGGAGAACGATCTAATTTGGCGCGCAGTAATGAAATTTTATAGACAAGAAATTCAAACATCTTTAATATAATGTTCATCAGGTGTCAACCGTGCCTGAAAGTATGAAGCAAGCTGGTAAGCATGGCGCACGCACCACCAAATCTATTCTATCCGTTTCAAAAACATTCACTGCGATTGGCGCTATGAATGCACTCCTAACACAGCAAAGGTTTTTGAAAGAGGTACAACGCTGCCTGGTCTCACCGAGGTAAGCCCAACAGCGAGTACGCCGTGCCGACTGCGGCTCAGCTAGCAAGTATTTGGTTATCACTACTACGGCAAGAGACATAAGAGTTTAGTGATAAATAACAGTGAGAGGTACCCATGCTGCAGTCGGTACCTGAGTCTCGACCTTTACCGAGAAAAAGTCACACAATGTGCATATTTAGTGAAGCTGTCATTTAAAGTGTCCTCTGAGAGTCACAATACAGGGTTATAACTGTGGTATGCGGAAGGGCTTCTGTGTGGGGAGACTTAACGGCATATAACGATTTTACGTAAAAGTTTTACGTTCAAATTTGAATGGGCTCCGTCGCACCAGATCACAAGCAACGTTGCGGTGTGGTCATGTGCTTTTGGTTGCTGATATATGCGCAGGTCGCAGAAATACCGGGGCGGGCGGGGAATGGATCAATATGCTGTAACAGCACCAGCACCTGACCCAGTAAACCAGGAACTGGTACGCGCCGAGCGGGCCTACTGTGCGTGTCCCGTTGAGGACCAGTTGTGTGGGATGACGCCGTGTCGACTGGTAATTATTTAGTCATTTCAGAGGAGCTTCCTGCCTCCATATGCAGGACAGCACTAACCCATTACCAACTACACGGCGTCATATACAACTACGCATCGCAGAAGCATCTTTCCTAAGTATGGTTCATGATTATACAATAAACATACTGTTCTGTGCCCAAAGTATACCTGTGGCAACAGTGTATGCTTCTGACATTCTTCAATATGTTTAACCACCCTAGCAACAATTATGCAACTGGACAAAGAGTGTAGTAACATTTATACAACTGAATTTATTGGGTTTTATTTTAACGCTCCGACATTAACTCAAATCTAGCGTCGAATGGCATGACTTACGAATAATGCAGTTGACTGGGGGAAAAACCAGGAATAACTTAAGACAGTCGAAAAACGGTCAGGACTCGAAGTACACACAAAGAGCATTTCCGAAATATCAGCCTAAAGTCAGCTACACATACATACATACACATACATACATAAATACATACATACACACACATACATACATACATGCATACATACATAATACACACATACACACACACGTTCGTACATACATACATACATAAATACATACACATACATACATACACAAATACATATACATACATACATACACACACACACACACATACATACATACATACATACATACACACAAACACACATACATAGATAGATACATACATACACACACACACACGTACATACATACATACATACACATAAACACACATACATATATACATACACACACACATAATACATACATACATACATGCATACATACATGCATGCATACATACATACACATAAACACACATACATCATATACACATACATGAATTATACATACATACATACATACATACATTTACATACTTCATGTATTGGTGCATAGTTCGTCCGAGCGCAAATGTCGGCGAATTAAAAACAGACCTATTTCTGTCATAAATCCAAAGTTCCATCACGTCGTGTCTGTGAACGTTAACATACAATTAATTCACTCATTCGGAACAGAATGCGTAAAGAACCTGTGCGCGCTGTCTGCACAGATTTCACATGCATGTCTCCAGCGTTTCATTATTCATCATCACTAAAAATAAATTCAAATTTCGCTGGACCGAATTGGCATCTTACAGAATCTGATAAAGTAACACATAAGATGAGGAATATATCCACATATCCCGTACCTGTGACATCTACCTACTATTCCACCTGTTATACGTACCTACCTATCCATCTATCTGTTATATATACCTTCCTTATTTCCGACCTACCATCCACGATATCTATTTACGTGTCTGTGATATCTACCTATCTGTAATGTCTACCTACTTACAAATCTGTCTATTATATTTAACTACTTACCACTCCGCAGTATCTAGTTACCTATCCACCTATCTGTGTCATCTATCTGCCTAACCATCCTTCCAGATGGCGATAAGCATCAATGAGGCTCAGAAATTTCCGTTTGAAAGATTTCAAGATCCAGTTCGTAAGGGTCTTCAGTATACGTCCGTATCACTGTGTACGCGCTGTTCGCTCTTACGTGTATGTTTGCAGCGTCATTATTTTATAAATACTGTGCACCTTTGGTAGGAATCGGTGTATGGGAAACCGACCAGTCGAAAGGCCTCTACGCGGGACAAAACACAAGAAACTGTATACATCCGCGCAACGAGAGGTATTTGAACACACTATCGCAGCTTTAGAGAGGTAGGGTAACGCGGCCACTTGGGGTCGGCCCGCACGCAGCACTAGATACCGCTGTGGCGGCGGCGGCGGCGGCGGCTATATACTCATACATAGATATACATGAGAATTCCAGTATCCGGGACGCTGTCTTTAAGCGTGCAATTCCCGTTGTTTCGGGAGATCACAGCGCCTTTGCAACGTCGATACCTATATACTAATCCAGACAACTTCACATCCGGGAAGACTGGAATCCTCACCAACACCCCGCTGTGGCAATCCGACATCTCGTACGTAGAATACACACAAGCCCCGACTCATAATCACAAACTGCTTAAAATGGGTTCGCTTTACGACACATCAGCACCCACCCGCTGTGCTTATCGCCATGAAACCTGTGCGCTGTCTTACATGAAAGGTGTACATAACATAATCCGAGCATCGTCTTACATGTCCCCGTCAAACTTGGTTCTTGTTCATTCACTTTCCGCGTTTTAACGTTTTGCATGATCACAAAAAGAAGTTAGAATTTCACAGAAAAAGTGTATCCATGAATTCACGATAAACTGTTCAGTGTCATGCACAGAAACAGGACTCCGTACGAGGAGCAATGTTGTTTAACAGCGGAGGTATTACTCGGGGTGCAGCTTGTTAATAAACCCAGTCGCGTGAGACGCAATAGTGCTTAGATCGTTTTCTCAACGTAGTAGTCTGCAGTCCCAGTACATCACAGTGCAAAACATGATAGAACATGGCTGCAGCGAGACCAACGACGAGTTGTGAAACTTTGATGCCCATTACGTGTACGCTAACGATAAGTTAACAGTACGCTGATGGTACACTCACATGTCACGGTATACTCACGACAGCTCCTGGTACACTGATGGTACTTACAACAGCTCACTGTAAGCTCACGGTACACTCACGAGAGTTCAAGATACTCTCAAGCTACACGACAGCTCACTGACCGCTAACGGTACGTTCACGGTCCAGTAAATACTGTTGTTCTTTATTTAAATACTGTTAATTCATAGTGGTCGTGAGTGTGGACACGCCTATTGCAACACAGTGCACAATATCTGACAAGCTCCTGACCGCAATGCGACTGTCCCTTCGGCAGGGTCTTCAAGCTTTACTTGCTCAACGGCCAAGTTCTGCATATCGCCAGGAACATCGGCAAACGTACACTGAAAATAAATTCACTGATTTTTTATTTCATTTGACATCTGTGAACCTGTTACTGAATTCAGTCCTTAGACCGTCTATTGCTGAAGCTCACTTCGCAGCGTCCGTGGCCAAGCATTCTGACAAGCTTGAGAAGTGTGTCCAGTCACCTCATTGTAGCAGAAGTACCCACACCTGAAGTTTATTATCAAACGATATGATGTGATCAAACAGATTGCGAACTAAGTTATATCTGCCTTCTTTTTTGGGGGGCAGCACAAAAACGTTTGGAGAGTTGCATGCAGCCCGCGGACCGCGGGTTAAAGACCCCTGACCTACGATGTTCATCGGGACTGAAATGTCTGTCAACAAGCGCTAAGGCAGCGTGCGCAACGAATAAACGCGTTTCAAGCAATTAGTTTCATACAAACAGATGGGCTACATTAAAATATCATTTTCATTTCCGGTATGAAATATCAAAATGCGTGCTCTCAGGTTCAAGTAACAAACTACACTTTCATGCTTGAAGCTGAGTAAAGATATTTCGCCTTTCCTCATGTCGGGCATCAAAGCGATTTTATGCAAACGTATTTGCAGGCTGCAAGATTCTTTCCTTCGGTGTGCCGCCTAAGTCACATAACATTCGACAGGACAGACTAACGTCTCGCAGAGCTACAGTTTTGCGAAGTAATGGGTACAGCATTGTCTACGATCATCTGGGTGCCAAAGAAACCCACAGCCGATCACGAAAGTCAGTGAAGGACTCTCGGTCACGAAGTTCACACGAACGTCCATCACGAAGAGGATTTCTGCAGAGCGATCTTACAGGAAATGAAAACATTGGCCAATAACCCGACCCCGAAACTAAGAACAGACATCCGTAACATGTAGACACCACCTTCCCCAACCCCAACCATGAGCAGGTTCATGGCTGCCTTCTGGGGCAATTAAGGTGGTGGTGGTGGTGGTGGTGGTGGTAGACATTATTATTATTATTATTATTCTTGTGATGCTGTAACTGCTGAGTGTTACCGGCGATGACACGGCAGGCCATTCGTCGCAAGTGGCTTGGTTTGCTGCGCCACAGCGCCATCACCTTGCAAGTTAACGCCAGACTTCGCAGTACCAGCGGCACTGGTACGACGCTACCTTAGTCCCACTTTCGCCCGCGATTATTTCCATCCCTTCGCAATCCTTAAGAATTTCCTGGCTGGCAAAGATTTGAAACAAACGCCAACAGGAAGCTAGCTATAGACACTTGGTAAAGATTTATTTATTCTGCAACATGCATTGGTGGCATGGTAGAACAAAAGCATAAATGGCAATAATGAGTACGTTGAGTCTGGTGTGTACCATGTGCTATCCACGTGCAGTGTGCACACCGGAATCCGGAATAAAGTTCTTAACATCAGTGTACTGGCTAGCCTAGTTCCTTTTTATATTTAAATACATTTCGTACCGCACAGTAAACACATTCCACCTAGGTTATAAAACCCAGTCAGTTAATGCTGTGTAGGGAAATAATCACTGTTTGTTCTGAGATCCACACAAAACACATAAATGGGGAGAAAGCAGTCGTTAAGGATGTGAAACTGTGTCGATGGGTTGGTGGTTCGCGGCTTTTCGAATGGCCCTAGTGCCTTAGTAAGGGTGGACTCCAAACTCAAAGACCGAAGTAATACGGTCCTTCTATACGACGGGGTCCACACATTCAAAAACACAGAGTCACATCGCAGAAGACCGGAATCCCACTTGCCACCGCGGTGAGAATTTCGAATTTCGCAAACATTTAAGTTCTGTACGCTGAACGTAGAATTTTTCACGTTAATTAGCATTCCTTTTGCCCCTGGCGCATGAGGAAAAGGAACGAACTGTAAGGCAATGAGATTCATGACACACCGTGCGATTTGTGAATGGGTGGTGTTTTGTGTTACTCCGAGGGTCTGCGGAAGGAACAGGTTTTGTTAGCATCCATTCCTTAAAATGTTGGTAACTTGGACGAAATTATGTTAGATATTATAGATAACTGCAACAGAAAACAGTTAACTTTATCACTTGTTTTCGTAACTTCGTTTTGCCTTGCCACTTCATTTCACTGGGACAGGTTCGGTAAGCGTACTTCGGTTATCCCCTTTCAATATTATTCCCCCAAAGCTCCACACTCATCCACTCATCTATCACTACATAATCTTAGCAATCTGCAGTGTCGTTAAGCACCACAATTAAAAATTTCTTTTCAACGGGCCTCTCCCTTCCGTTGCCCTTGTTGCTGCAGAGGATGAGCGAGACGAAACATTGCGTCAGCGTCTAGTGACGTCAGAAGCTAAGCGCGTGGGCATCACAATGCACTCGACAAGAAAAGGCTACAGCACTTCCCCGAACTCTTGCCCGCAGAACGCCGTCGCGCAACGAAAATTAACCTACGCTCGCCGCGGAAAGGAAACTCTGACGCCATTATCACAACCACCGTCACTGTCGCTGGTGTCAGTGCAATACAGTCACCATGGTGACCGACGGGACGGCGCGTCAGTTCGGGGAATGTTCTGATTTTTTGGAGGGCGGGGGGAGGGTTAGGCCTGTTTCCAAAACTGGGGGGAGTGGTAGTTTTGAGTTATGTGTATTAAGATCTTTACGACGTAAAAAAAGAACGCCTTGTGTGTAAGCCCCATTATTCTCTCCGTCTTTTCTCTATGTCCGCTTTTGGCTGCACATTCTCTTCGAACTGTAAATGAACACACCTAGCCTTTGCTTTAGACCTTTTTTGGCTCTACCCCCCCCCCCCTGCCGATTTCGCCACTCCTTACTATCCACCGTCTCATTTTCGACTTAACGTCCTTTGAGCGGCTGCAAACTTTGACGCTGCCGTCAGAATACGAATGTCACGGCGCAAAACAGAATGTGGAGGCTATGCGCTCACTGCAAACTGCATCAGTTATGGTGCGCTCGCCATTTATATCAGACCACATGGCTTATTTGCATGTCTTTTTTCTTTCATGTCCTATCTACGAAGGCCACGATGACACACCCAATCTGAGGCACAAAAAAAAAACCTCGCACGAACACGAATAATCGTAGCAGGAATATTAACTGGAGTAACGTGTATGATTTGAAGGTAAAAAAGTGACTGCGCTGTAAGGCCTGTGGGAATGAACTTGATTATGTGACAGAGCATCTTTGGCAGCGATGATAATGGAAAATGTACCATCCGTGACAAGGCTCGTAACTACGAAGTAGACTGGAACAAATCAGACGACGACGGATAGCAAAACCCCTAACCTGACCATCATCATTAAATTGACACAACCGAAACCCTAACCTAACCCCAACAAGAATCTGTATAAAGTGTGAGAGCGAATTTGGTCTTCCGTGACGATACGCACACGTATCATCCGTGACAGGTGTAGGCAAATTGATATTGCGTATTAAGTTACAAAGGCTAAAAAAGATAGATATTTTGTTTCTACACTAATATCAGTAACACAAAACAACATAAAAATACATGTACATACATACGTATACATTTACATACACCGCATATAAAGAGGCCCCTCACCAATACATATTCAATTTTTTCTTACGAGAACATAATTTCTGATTTATGCCAACGTTTCCAGGACACCACTACGGCGTCAAACAAGGATTAAGTGTAGTAATAATAATAATAATAATAATCTATGTGGACAAAACAGGATTCAAAAATGTCGTCAGAGTAACTTCTACGTAACTTGAAAGCTTAATACACAAGGTCGCTCCCTCCATCTTTACTCAATACGACAGCACAGCTCGATGCAACAGTGCTATCATTGCGACAGGAGATTTACGCAATAAACTGACGTGTGTTTACAGCACTCACAAATCCAGAATCAGTTTCATTGTGCAACGAGTAAATTATGCAACTATCAGGGTACAAAGGTGTATGCTGATTTGTGTGCTTTACTTCCGGCTGAACCTTTGCCACTTCTCCGTCAAACTGGGATTTTAGGTTCCTAGTTATCTTTTCCAGCTCGGTTAAGTTTGTATCAACTTCACTGATCATACTGAGTTGGCCCATTTTCCTCACTGCGACCCCTGGAGGAATCAGCCACAAGGTACCGTAATGATTCATCAATATCCGTCAATTCAATTAATTTTAGGGCACTTCCTTAACACCGCTGCGAATTCCAATGCACGCACGCGCACACACACACACCCTGCAGCACTGTAGGCCCTGGAACAAAACTTAAATGGCCATTTACGCGCATGCACGAATTTAGAATCATGTAACATTGCCACACAATTCCGTCGGAAACTATGGACAGCCTGACGCCATGCCGACCGACAATGCCCAAATTTCACCAACAGACTTTCATATCGCCAAACATTATCACCGCAACATCCTCACAAGATATCAATGATATTTCCCTAATTCCATGTTCACTTCTCACAAGCCTGTCCAGACGATCGAAATGTCGTTAGTGTGGACTTCGTCGACAATGAACAAACTAAAAAGAATGCGATGCGTGGGGCATTTAACACACATGGAGAAACGGCATATGTATATAAAATTATGATGTGAAAACCGAGGGAAAAGAGAACGCGTAGAAGACCTAGTGATAGATGGAAAAATACCAAAATAAATATAAACGTAATAAGACGGGAGGATGTGGACTGTCTACAAACGGCTTGCTATAGGGACAAGTAGCTGTGGACTGAATGTGTGTGTGTGTGTGTGCACGCGCGAGCGCGTGCGCGTGCGTGCGTGTTTCTTGAGACGGGAAGTGGGGCAAGTGCCTTTGAACTGAATGCTGTAGCTTGAGACGGGGACAAATGGCTGTGGAATGACTACAGATTGAGAAGGTGACAAGGGGCTGTATGTGGTTGCACGGTACAAAAGCTTCGGTTGGCATTAAATACGAGGAATTTTTTCACTAACTGAGGAACTCAATGTGGGAATCTGTTCCACGAAGTTAGGTAATGAACACGTTTTACATAAATCAACAATATATCCATTATGATCAAATCAGCTTAGATCCTACCAGTTAGAAGAAAATTAAACCTGCGAGATTTGGGAATGCGAACACACTACATGGCAATGTACACATAATTATTAACACTGAACTATGAAAGTTTAAAATATATAAGGAAATTTTCTGTTTGACAGCTAACCTAGCACAGGTCTGGTAACTTGTAACATACCCTCCAATTATCAACTTATTTTTTCCTTCTTCTCGATTTATTCAGCGCAGGAGCACAGATCGCCCGGACCTCACAATTACGCGGCGCGCTCTAGTGGGCTGTGTGACGACAGTGTGACGTCAGTGGACAATGAACTGGAAACAATGTGGAAGGAAGCGGTAATGACCGAACCTGAGATGCTGTCCCGGAAGTTCCTGAACGGACTCAGGAAAGCCACACAAATTGTGTCAGGATAACCTGTGTTCCGGTCGAGATGCGAAACAGGAACTTTGGAATACGAATCACAAATGTTGCCCCTTGGCTCAAGGGCTCAAGGGATTCTGCAACTCCGTCAGAAAACGACATAACTTCCGGTACAGTGAGGGGGGAGCAAAGAACCTTGCCTTAGGATGGCTGTCTCCATCAGTCAGTCTAGATTGGCAGGTTGATATACTTTGCGGCTGGGAATAGGAAGTCGGGTGCGACCGAGAAGCAGTGTACCACGACAGTGAGCTGTGTTACGTCTGATCACACCAACGTTCGCCGTGTGAACATCGGTAATACAACTTTTATCCACAGCCAACTCGTACCGCGCAGTACACTCCGTCTCGGTTGTATAAACCGATCAGTTAACGCTGTTTCTGTGGGCAGAAGGCAAAACTACTGAATGTTAAACCTCGCGTTAAACTAGGATTTAGATGTATACATGGAATGCTCTCTTTATTACAGATTTACTAAAAAAATGCTGCCTCTTGTCTGTTTTCACAGTAACCCATCTGCATCGGCTACGGAGTGCGCACACCAAAGAAACTGGTTTCAAGGAATTAGTTCCATGCAACGTGAAAATACAGTTGCATGAAAGTAATGGCTTCCACCCTGTGCCCACCACCTAACCCCTTCTAGGCAAAAAATGTTTTTTCAAAGTTCTTTATTCATGTTCTTCCACGCACGTTTTGAATGTAATCTGCTACGCGGTGTGTCCATGCTGATGCAGTATTTACCGACAACTGCAACCGCCTGCTGCTTTTCGACACTCTTCATTCATTCCCGTATCGACGCTTTTACCTTCAAAATCCTCAGTGTTCTCTGCGTCATCTTTGACTTTAGAAGGTGACGGCAAATTACGCTATTCTTGTACCGACCATGATACTTCATTTTACTTTCGCACTGCTACTGGTCTTCACTTCTCACTTATAATAAGCACATTTTACTCACTTTCCCTGACTGTACTCCCTATTACGTTCGAATCCTGCACTTGTCACGCACATACTCTTACTGTTGGTGTTTTTTTCCTTCTTCTTCTTCTTCTTCTTCTTCTTCTTACAGCTGCAGTGCGACGTTAAAGACATCACTTTTGTCTGAGAATATTGCACATAAAGAAAGGACACATCTCGAGTGCTTCGTTCTTCTGTGACGCTACACGGTGGGCTGTTAGCTGGTCACCACCACCCCTCTTCCGACGCCGCGCAACTTCACAGGAAAATGAGCTCAATAACACCAGGGTGGAAGCCTGAAATCTCCTAAGTTTTATCTCGTCTTTGACACAGAGCTTTAAAAGCAACGAATGTCTAGTCCTAATTCCAAAGAAATACGCAGCTCGTTCAAAATACTGACTACGCTGCAAGCTGAACAACCGCAGGATCGACGTTCGATCTCACTGAGTGTAGAGAATTCTCTCTTCGCCACGTTTTCAATACGGGCTCGCAAGTCCACTAGGGCTTCAGCACAATAGTTACTGCCATTTTTCACTGGGTGTAATAAAATGTTAGGGGCTTAAGCTGACCACTCGTCTCCATATAATACAAAGGTTAATTATTATTATTAAGAATGCGTGCAGCTGTATCGCCATTTCCCCGAAAGTCTTAATGGCATGGCGATTAATTAAAAAACAATTATTTCACGAGAGTAAACGCCAGAATTTTAACTGATACACGAACTAAATGTGTTCAACAAAAGGAGCAGCACTAGTGAGGGAAATATTGTTACATGGTTTAACAGTTGTTCAGGTTTGGTTCGGTTAGGAACCGAAACTTTGCTATAATTCGACAAATTTGGGGCGTCTGATATTCTCGAGACCACTTGGAAGAACCAGGCGTGTAAGGAAGGATAATATTAAGATGTATCTTCGGTAAGTGGGATGGGCGGGGAGCAGGGACTGGATTGATCTGGCCCAGGTCAGATTCTATCTTATTTCACCAACCAGTGTCACTGTCTCCGTCTTCACTGCATGGACCTTCATCTTCCTCACACGTATTGCTAACATCCCTTTCCTCTTCCCCGCCATTCCACAACATACGTGTATCATCATCAGTCTCATCCGCTGCATTGGATATGCAGCGCTTCTATATTTTTCAACAGCCATTTCCTGTTACTAGCTTCGGACGAGATCTGTTTTCAGATAAATATCTTAACAAGTTACTGTTTCTGTGGTGCCCAATGATTGAGAATAGCTCAAACTAAGGGGCTCACGAGGGTAAGTGCTTCTTCGCCCGCAAAAGGAAACAGAGGCGGCTTCCGAAATGTTGGCTTTTTAAAAAAATATAAGATAGACATTGTACCAAAAACAGAAGGTTACGTCAGTTAACCTCGGTCGTGTTCTTTTGGATTTCCTGATCCTTGAAGATGAGACTGATATGTTATCCCGAAACGTCGGTAGGGGATTACTACTCCATGCTGAGTAATATCTCAGAAGGGCGCGTAACGCACATGGCGATTTGGCGATGCAGGCCTTTGATTGGCTCCGAATGGTCCGGTTTAAAGTGATGCGGTTTGGCGCGACCCAGTGCGGCGCTTCATACGCGAGGTTAAGTGTGTTTCATATATTTAGGCGTCAAATTTAAGGGACAAAACATCGTCTTATATTCGAGTAAATACGGCAAACCCGATAGTATATAAAAAAAAGTATTTGGTTCTGAAGGGTTACACATAACACGATTTCAGACTGAGTTCCCGTTCTTACTTGTACTTCAGTGTACAGTCCATAGCATCGCTTCAGAACTCTCGCGATATCGACATGCTGCCGGAAAGTTCGCACAGCACTGGCACATCTATTCCACTGTATCGAACAAGCAGACGCACAAGAAGCTGGCATTTCTTCCTGCCAGTCAGAAAACAACCCTATCCCATCTGGTCATACACGTGCATCATCCCTCCACACCCTGTCAACCATTCACACCAATATATTTATACCAATGTCTACGCCTCTAGGAAGATGTGAATACAACACACACAAAGAAATAAGATATGGCAGCCATACTTAATTCCGTGCCATGATAGCCGAGCCCAGGACACTGGGCTTCGGCGTATTACCATGAGTACCTAGCATCAGAGCATCAGAGAAATGTATCAATGGAACACGCCCCCTGGAAGAGATGACTTTTTCTCAGCTCGTATGTAAATTTTCTCCTTTCATTTGTCCCCATATTCCGTAATAAAGCTCACATGGTATCGTCAATGGTCTCTAAACTCTGCTCAATCCACATGAAACATCCAAGTTGTTATTTCTTTAAGATAATTATACGCAATATCGCCTAAATGCTGAAGGCGGTACCGTCCTCCTTACTGTGCGTCGCACCCCATAGTATACCTACACACATTCACTGCAGTAACTGGCCGACATATTCTAATGTTTTCGTTCCCTTTACACAGCGGCGCTGCTCTCTGTGGTAATTAGCACAGGGACTATGCTACGTACTACAGCAGTGTTTCCCATCCTTTATCGTTCGTGGACCCCTGCTGGCTTCGGAAAATAACCACAGATCTCACATTTTTGCTCAAGTAAATACAGTATCTGGATGACAGGTGTCAAAAACTAAATATTTATATCTCGGAGCGGATCTTAAGATAGCTGCGAATACATGCCAGTATCATGCATAACAATTCACTGCGTGATTTGACCTTAATTACACTGAGTGTCGTTCGCTTCGAGGGTACAGGGGGTTTCTTAATTAGATATGCTGTCACAAGAAGTAAACATATCGCCAACTGAAGAAGTTCCACGATTATTTTTAACAAAACATTCATTTAATTTAAATAAAAAGTAAGCTTCAGTGTAGCCATCACCAAAATGTATACACTCTTCGCGAACAGCTGGACCAGACGCCGTTCGATTCCGGCCAGACAGGGCCCAACACCTTCAGTAAGGCCCACACAGCCTCTCAGTCAGTCGGTACGGTTGGTTTTTGTACCGGCGGTACCGCGATGGCGGCATAAGATTAATACTCACCACATCTAATATCGAGGTTCAGAATTCGTGGAGCTGTTCCTTCACTCTCTCACACGCCTCCGTAGCGTGCAGAAGGACAACTGCAGGTTTACCTTCCTATCCCCCCGCAATACCAACTTAAACAGCTGTGATTACCCGTCTAGATGCATGAAACAGCTCGGAAACTGCTTAACTTATTTCGGGAAATGCTTAGCTGACTTCAACACAAATCTATATAGCCTTCTTCTTCTGAACTTTGTCCATCGTGTAACAGATATATAAAACACTAAAACACTACGTTTCGGAAGCTTCCGTCTTCAGGCAAGAAGCATCTAATCTCTTAGAATCCTCAGATAAAGCTATTCTCAGTTACTGGGTACCAATGAACCAATCGCAAGTGTAGATAAGCTCCTGATAAGTTGCCTGAAGACGGAAGCAGAGCCGGCTTCCAAAACGTAGTGTTTTAGTGTTTTATGTATGTTACACGATGGATAAAGTCCAAGAGAAGAAGTATGTATCGGCACGTTACACACCGCCGTCAAAACCTTATAGTGTTAACTTCAACGTAATTTGCTCGTTTCAACAATGTCAGTATCGGTGTACCATCCCTAAGCAATCTGCACACCAGTGAACCAGATGGTCAGAACGGTGCCACGTACAAGACACAGACTGAAAGCCACGAACGTGTTCTTTCTTCACTTATAGAAGTGATAGTGCTTCAAAGTAAACGGGCCAATGCAAAGACATTTACGACTGTAAGAAAATTATGGCCTTCCCATAGCTAGTTTCGTAAAACTCATACATTCCTGGCCAGAATTATTTGCCGGTCTTTTACACCGAATTTCATCAAAATATATCAAGGGCTATAGAACGTTAAAAGTTCAAACTCCATTAATCCCCCCCCCGGTTGACTGTCGCTGCGCCGATTTTCACGAAACTCGCAATCGATCGACAGTTTTTTGCAAACTTCTGTGCCGAAATAAAAAGCAGCACAGACGCTGACAGCAGGTCACAGAGACAACGAGTGGGCACATGGACGTCGTCTGAATACATGAATTTCGTTGTTGTTCTGCGTAAAGAACACCTAATTGAGTACATCCAGAACTTACTATACCTGACAGAAATTCGGTTAAATTAGTAGGCAATAGCAGAATAGGACACGGAAAAGAAAATAATGGAAGCTGGTACTTGACAGCACTGACACGGGTTAGGATCACGTGATACTCGACATGTATGTAACCACTACATTTACTGTCGTTCGTAGTTCCATGTTGCTTTTCTTTTTATTTATTTATTCAATCAATCAATCCTTCATTCCTTCCTTCCTTTCTTCCTTCAATTCCTTCATCCTTCTCTCCCTCCCTTCCTCCTTCCTGTAGATCGAAATAAACGCGTTGACCAAGAATTGTTCACTTTCGTGTCTGTCAACACTAGCCGACAAATGTTCTCCGAAACAGCCTTACCGACAAGCTTCAGTGACCACCACATGAATTAAATCTACTGAAAATTCATCTCGCAGAGATGAATTATTTCATGGGGACGGAGAAAACGAGTGTGAAAATTCAATTCAATTGAGTTGCTGTTTATTAAATTTCTGCGCCAACATCCGCGTGGCGAATAATTAGCACAACACGCATACAGAACAGTGGCAATGAAGAATAACATAAAACAATGAAACAAGGCGATAAAAAACAGAAAACGAATTACGTAATTAAAACATAAAAACAGAACTACAATAATTAATGCTATCATGGCGATGACGAGAGTAAAGATAATCAACGCTTTCGGCGCTCTGGGAAAGGTTTGGTAAGTTCGGTAAGTTTATGCCATGCAGAACTTTAATGAAACTTGATTACTGCAGTACAGCACATGCGCAGTACACGCATTTGGCTTACCAAATGAACCGAATTTTCATTAATACGGATTGGCTAAAAAAATTCGCTGATAATCTGGGGGCCCCGCGACTTTCTATGGATAACACATGGAATTTCTTTTAATTTCAGACCAGTCTCCCAGACTTGCCGTAGCATATCCTAGATGACAAAATTACGGCATTCCGGCTTGTCATCGACTTCCTGTACACAATAAGAGAAAATTATTCACTTACATCTACGCAGAGAAAAAAAGAATATTCGAAGACTGTTTTGTAGCAAATACCGTTGTCCGCTCTTGTCTTAATTTCAAGTTTCGGACCACCCAAATACCCCACTCAACTGCATCCTATTTATCTGTAGTTCTTTACATCTTTGGAACCCTTAAGACGATCCGAATTTTCTCTGAACCCCTGCAGAGCAAATGTGTACTTGTTTGGTGGGGGACCAAACTGTTTAAATATATAAATATCTCAAGCACAGGTTAAGTACATTTATGAAAAACGAACTTTTATTATTGGTGACATGCACTGCAAACAAACCCAGCACCGATTATGCACGATGTGGAGGCAGAACAAACTACTACTAAGTATTATCAAAATTACATTTACCGTTTCATTACAAAAGAAGTCTGCTTACGAAAGAGGTTAAGTCGTCTGTGGAAACCCATGATTCTGCGGAACACAATATGAACACCTCCGTGTACGTAACGTCAAATCTGTTCACCTTTAGTGTGGGGGAGGAAAACTACACGGGCTCGGTTCCACGAATTTCTCAGCAAAGATCTAACATGTAAACATAGTCCATTTTCTGTTTTATTGCGAGGTTAGGAAGTAATTACTCATTTCCTGTAATTTCACCTGTACAGAACACAAATGCCTTACGTGAGACGTTTTATTGTCACGTGTCAAGTTATACTACATAAGTTGAACATTCGACGTCGCTCAACTGAAAACTTCAAGAGATAACGCAAAAAACGGCGAGACAGTTCGAGAATGACTTAGCAACTCATCAGCACAATGATGCTAATATTTTTACAGTACAAATTAAGATGAATGTACTGCGTGTATGTCCCTTGCACTGGGATGTGCATGAATTAACATTTTAGAGACTGATACGAAACTAAATTTTATATATTCAGGTCGTACCGCGCAGTAAACAAACTCCGTCTGGGTTATAAAACCCAACCAGTTCATGCTGTACAGGGAAATAATCGTTGTTTGTTCCGAGGTCCAAAGAAAACTCATAAATACACTGTTTGCGCAGAAAGCAGAATTTTTATAGGTACAGTACATACAGTAACCACTGGGCTTTAAAGGGTTGATGTCAGATGGCAGTATTTGAATAAGTTAAATTGGCACGTACTGCGACTCTTTCATGTTTAACCGCGCACTTCACCAGATACATCCCATCAAACATCCGTCACAGTAGGCCCCACTGGCAATTACGTCACCCTTTTATCTATTTCTGTGGCACTCGCCCCCGAATGGTGAACACCACGAGGCCATCAGCCGCTCCACAAACACCAGCTGTTACGTCATCCTTTTATCCATTTCTGCGGCAGTCGCGTCGGAGTGGCGGACACCACGAGGCCATCAGCCGCTCCACAAACACCAGCTGTTACTTCACCCTTTTATCCATTTCTGCGGCAGTCGCGTCGGAGTGGCGGACACCACGAGGCCATCAGCCGCTCCCCAAACACTAGCTGTTACCTCATCCTTTTATCCATTTCTGCGGCAGTCGCGCCGGAGTGGCGGGTATCACGAGGCCATCAGCCACTCCACAAACACCAGCTCACATGTGACGGTTTTAATGATGCGCAAACCGTAACAAAGACGGGAAACGTGCAGATGTCAGGACTTAAAATTTTCTATGCGCTGCAACTACATTTGTTTTAAGAAGAGAGTGTAATGCGAGAAGAGCCTTCTGAGCGAGTGTAATCTGCAAGGTTTCTTTCCTTTCCATCCACAAGAGACTCCTCAAGTCAAACAAAACACACACACACAGCACTGAAAACTAACCAACCATCGTAGATATATGCATTACTGTACTGCCCAAAGTAACCTGACTTACGAATTCAAATTCGAAAACCATTAGCATGTTCCGTTAATAAAATTTGAGCTGTCAGACACCATACGTTAAAGAAATATATAACGGAACGTACTTGACGTATCTGGAATACTGCGCTGACAAATCTGACAGAGGCATTCCTTACTTTCAAAATGTAATGGAACTTTACGGTACACGCGTAAGTGTAATTCAATTTAGCCCATATATACGGTTTTCACTACACAGATTTTTCATGGAACTCGGGAATTATCTACAGCATCAACTCTTGCACCAAACTGCATCCAAGTAGGCCAAAATGTTTCCGCAGAACGGAGAGAATTCCATTTACCCAGCTAGATTTTCACTGGGCCAGTTTTCATTAAAATCGCGCTTGCTCAAAAACTTTTTGTAACGAACTCTTCATAATTTCAAGAAAATCCGAAGTGATTTGATGGCTGATAGTGGCTGAAGGATGGACGGGCATGGCCTCTATACAAAGGGGTTTTTTATTCCGTAAAAAACGCCCAAATGGTATAAATGGTTTCTGGACAGCACACCCATTCCTAATTAACTTCACATTTCTTCCATACCATATTCTCAGCATCATTCCTTCCATTCCCAAAACAGTATGTGACGTCATTATGATGTCCAGTGCTCAACTACTGGCCGCTGCACTGGGTCAGATGTACTGCCCTTCCGACGCCACTACTGCATCACTTCTTCGCCAGTGACAAATTATGCAAATCAGTTCGCAATCCGGAACTGATGGGGGTTGAGTAACATCACACATGTTGCAAAAGGGAAATACATGGACTACCAACCATTGTAGTGACAACAGCGCCTTCACCTCTGGCTGGTCAGTAAGAGGTGCTATACTATCTCTAGAATTCTTGAGGGAAAACTCAAGCAAACAACAAAAATAGGGGAAAAAATCATCATCAGTAGCAACAAGGTATAGGCCACACAACGATGTTCCACTTTCATGGTTCTTTATCTGGCCACATTTTCCTTGGTCGACCTAAGTTTCTTCTGCCGGTCGGAGTGTATTCACAGACTACCTTGGGAATGCGTGTTGAGCTGTGCCCATAGGTCGTCTCAAAGGTCGTTACCATGCGGAAGCGTTACTGTGCAGACTTTGAGTCCTGTCATTCCCGTCCTTGGGCTGTCGTCCAGTGATTGGGTGCCGTGGGCGAGCGAAGGGACTAGGGGCGGTTACGTCGGTAAGACGGTTGGGGAAAATAACTGACCTCGCACAGAAAAAAAGACTTTCTCTCTGCTCTTCACTTCGGAAACACGGTGCCAGCGACTGCAATGTTTCGAGGATTGGCCGGACGTTCAGCTGAGGAGGTTTCCAAGCGTCGAGGCATACGTGTTGGCAGCGGGGCCGACAGTTGGTATGAGCGTGAGTTAAATTCCCATTTTGGGTTTTGTTTTCCTGGTAAAGACACATTTTGGGTAGTTCATACTAAACGACAGCCCCGTGGGCCAAAGGCAAGCCCTCAGAGTCGCGTACCTTCTTCACGTGTCTGTGTGTGTCAGAGCGTAGTTATCTGTACTAGGCTTTTGATCTGTTGTAGTAATAAGGAGAATGACTTGTGACCAGGCTGGTGAATAAGCGCCTGTTGTGACAGAGTAACTACTGAAAGTGGGCCGCATGTTAGTCAGAGTTTGCGTAACGTTGAGCGAGAAAGCTCGCTTAGTGGAGGAGCCGAGCTGGTGTATGCTCGGGCAGTGCAGCGTACGGTACGCAAAAGGGACTACGAGCCCTCGCGAAGTTCCTGTCGTTGTCAAGTGTTTCTGTACATGAATTTTGTACGTCATAACGAGAGAGAGAGGGGCCCGAATATATTGTCACTGTTGAGTGTTTCTGTATATGCCTTTTGTGCGTCATAACGAGAGAGAGAGAGAAGGGGGACGGGCTAGTCGCCCCCAAGACAGTTATTGTTAGAGTTGAACCTTTTTTTTTGGAGTGCGCAGCCTGTGCGCCTAGAGACCGAGAGATCTAGGGGTTTTTTTGTAATAATGTTATTTGTAATTATTTGTTAATTCTAAGATTTACATCATTGTTCCTTATTGTGCTGAGACTATATTGTTAGAAATATACATAGATCACTTTGTACGATTTTTCGCGTGTGGTGCCCGTTGTCCGGGTACTAGCTCTGTGTTCCTTTGTTCATCTTCCCCGCATCTTCCCTGTGGCGTGACCCGACCACCCAGACAGCCAGCAGATAATTTCAAAGTGCCGAGCCCCCGTTATTTCCAGCTAGCGCCTTCACCCCTACGGGGGTTAGCGACCGCGTGGGCTCAGTGTTTCGTTCATTACTAATAAATGTCGAGTCCTTTTGCTACTACAATCTACGATAACGTAACGTATATTGTATACATACAGTTACTCTCCTACTCTTTCATCTGTCGTACGGTCATATAATGTGCATCATGCAGCTGTTCTCAGCAGTTCACCCCCGCCATCACAGTTCTTCTCCCATGCCGTTGCACAGAAGGCCAATTCTCACTGGCACCACCAAAATCTGGTATAATCTTATATACTGTTTTATAAATTTTTTCCCTTTTTTTAGGTTTCTGTCAAACTGTTCCATACAGACATTACATTGACTTATTTAAATAAAATGCAACACATCCCAAGTATTTTCATTGTTACACCGTGCATGTTGTCGAGTTACTCAATTATTACACCAACCACTGCACATATATAAAATTTATAAAATTTACACATTAAAACATTAAAAACATGTCGGAGCGTTTTTAATGTTTTAATGTGTATATTTTATAAATTTTATATATGTACAGTGGTTGGTGTAATAATTGAGTAACATCCCAAGTAGTTTTATAGTATTATTTATTCGGTACTTTGCTGTTAGTAATTCTTTTGCTCTTATAAGTTCTTTGAGCTCTCTTCCATTAAGCGCCATGACTTTTGTTTTAACAGTACAAATGTTAAAGCTGTGTTCCTCACAAACCGATGTCGAAATACAACTGTGCGTACCCGTTCTCTATGCCATTACACAATGCTGTCCGCTCATCCAAGCGGCGTCACCTTATTTCGTGACGGTTCCGTGGTTAACACAGGAGATTTGCTTCCAAGCTGATGACAGTCGCCATGCCGATGCAATCATGCACCTGATTTGTTTCAGCGTCATTTGCATAAACGTGATATGATGACGCTGGATCTCGCACGTAGCCTGTTCCAAGACTCTGCTATTACACTTTCCCTTTCCTTTTTTCTTAATGTTTGTCATTATTTTCGCACGTACTCCTCTTCCCCCTTTCTGTTTATATTTTCCTATCCTATTTCTTTAAATCTAATTTCCATACATCCCGCTGAGAGGTCAATACTGGGCCCGGAACTCGGCTATCATGACTAGATATTTGTTCGTCACCCAACGTAAACACCAGAATGGTGCCTCATATTTTGACGCAGCTAGGGTTTTCTTCCACATCCCTTGCATTTTATCATTCACAAAACATTCTAACACGTTACACTGTAAAAGAAACAAACAAAATATACAGCTTACCTTATTAAAGTAATAATCTAGTATAATTACACATTTCATGTGAACTGTGTACGACTATTTATTATGTAGGCCTTGGCAGGACCACTTGTACATCCGTAACGTCTCCCTAAAGATGATCTGTATTGATCGAACTAGGCTGGAGATTTATTGAAAAGTAGTAAACAACTGAAATTTTACGATGATGCTGTTCATTCACGTGCAATGTCTGAAGTGCTGGCTGACACAGCGACAAAGTGCGATATGAATTTAAATTTTACCCAGTTTTATTGTCTTACACTATACCGAATTACAACGAATAAAGAAATTTTTTTTATCTCACATTCTTCCTTCCTTGTGCCTCGCAATTCTTTTGTTTATCGCTTTAACCTTGTATTCAGCAGGCACCAGTTTCAAGTCTCCATGCTGCAGGTTCTATTCACTGCAAGCGCTCACTTACAGCAGACCGCGGCAGCACAGTTCCAAATGTTATTACGTCACGTTTCCATTTTGTTGGGTGCCAAGGAGATTCTACGCATGAAAAGCAGCTTTTTCATACTCAAACTGTCATGTAATGGGTTGGTGCTTACCGAAGTTTCGAAGGTACACGCAGTCACATTCTTCAGGATATGAAGTACCTCGTAGGTAGTTCAGTAGTACTGCTTCCACTTTCCAGCTACAAGGTGTTGTTTAGACAGTGTGGGAGTTTGCTCTGAATATGGAAGCTTCTTCTGGTCTATGTCAGAAAAGCCTTTGATCACGTGCTTCATCATTCGGAACTTTTAGAACACCCCGAGTCTTGGGGTTAGTTCGTAACACAGAACCAGACAACGCACGACGAGAACAGGAAATGCTGCCGTTTCGAGGCGCCACTGGAGAGCCTGCTCTATTAGCTCGTAGAGTACGTGACATCAATTACTTTGCTCTCATCCCTACTTTATTCTACGGAAAGGCAGAACGATACGTCGATAGGCAGCGACGTCGGGAGCAGATCGCGTTGCTACAGCCTCTGCAGTAACTAGCACGCTCTTGGTTAATGACCGAGGCGGAGTGCGTTTTCTGCGCGGTACGAAATGAACACTTAAATGTAACTAAGGTTAATCTCAACCTGTAAGTACTCTTCAATCCAATGCTGATATCCGTAAGGGCATTGGTTTTTTGAAAGTTCATGGGTTTCGACCGTTTGTTTTTATGCTAAGGACAAATCGGGAGGAGAATGGAGCACTGACGGGGGAAAACCGAAGTAGTCGGAGAAAAAGTGCCCCAGTGCCACTTTGACCACTACAAGGCAACGAAATCCAAGCATACTTTATTGGTAAGTTATTTATGAATCCCCTTATTCTTTTGCCTCGGGAATTTCTTTACTGTACACAACAAGCGTAAATCGTAGACTGCTTCCATCTTGCACAACATTTTGCGATCCCAAATGCGTTTCCTAATGCAGACCTCATGGATAATACCCAAAGCTAACACAGTACACTGTATTTCTTTTAATGCGTTTGGTAATTGCAACTGTTAAAGTGACTCATAAATACTGTACAGTTTCTGAATATGTTTTATTCCTCACTCCTAATACACTATTTATATGATTACAATTACAATCCTTCTTCAAGCACTTAACTACAACGTGCTGTGATACTGACAATGAACCTATGTACGTATGTGTACTTAAACCTAAGTTTTGCTACGGCGAACCTAACACAGAAGACCCAAACGTAAGGAATTTACTGCGTGATGTATCTAACATTTTGCGAAAATGCGGAGGTCAAGGCTACGTGCCAAAAAAGCGGTAGAGTTTTTGGATGCAACTGCCTCAATCACAGAACGGCAACATTTATATACAATTACGGAACTTGATATCCCGTACTTCAAACTTCCACCTACTGCGTACGGTAGTGTTAATAAGCGGAGAACAATTTCAGAATGAAGACAATTTATTTATACGTATTGATTAAAACATTGCTGCTTCACAATTAACCCTTCAAAGCCCAGGGCTTAGTTTACGTACGAGATTTAACATTCAACATTTCTGTGTTCTGCCCACACA
>Ga0131853_10003692_pt1 | contig 27519 bp, 19 predicted proteins | sample TergutLab28metaG_FD_92764 | JGI IMG/M metagenome (GOLD analysis project Ga0131853, IMG submission 92764) | Labiotermes labralis P1 segment gut microbial communities from Petit-Saut dam, French Guiana - Lab288 P1 (version 2) (version 2) | ecosystem: Host-associated > Arthropoda: Insects >...
ACAAAAAATTTCGTCCCACAAAAATTCGAGTTTGAGGTTTCGCAAATATTTGTTTTAATATTGTTTTGTTTTAATTTAAAAACAGGGTGTAACAACAAACCTTTGTGGTTGGGGCATTGGCTTATATTTGGGGGGGGGGGGGTGGTTTTGAAATACAAAACGCAAGGAAGCTGGGCAGGGAGATTAGTTCGGGAGCTAATATGGCAGCCATAGTGCAGAATGGCAACACATGCTAGTCCTAAACCATTTGTAAATAGTAGAAAACACACATAAGTTATAATTTAATGTACACATACATACATCACCGTAAATAAAAAGGCAGTGTGAAACACATTATATCACCTGTGTAGTTTAAAAGAGCAGACATCCTTGAACAGAACACACACACCGATTTCACGGCGAAACTGGCGCAGCCCGTAGAACTTGGTTCGAACTCCAATTGGGAAGTGGATGTCAGTGGAATTTCGTGTTCCTTGCAGCACGTAGGAGAAGCCCCCACCCTAATATACTCTTTCTTGACACCGCTGCGATTCGTGGCCGACAGCACCGTCGGCTAAATGCAGACGTTCGACTTCCCTTCAGCAGGACTATGTCAGCACGACTTTCGAAACGTGCATTATGTGCTCGTCGAGCAGCGGAGATTTCAGGAAGTTGGAATCGAGTTCTTGACGTCGCTGCACATCCCCTTCGAGGACAGCACGTCGGCCACAAATGTGGTGCTTCATTTTCACAAGAATTACAAATGGTAATCTATGAAACGCGGCGTCGGCATCTCAAATAGGACATTTATAACGATGCATCCATTAGAGGTGCACTACCTATATCAGGCGGGTCGTTGTCTTACCCCGGGGATCGGAGCCGTCTCTTCCGGCCCGCACTGCATTCAGCGAGGTCAAGGGATCGGCAATTTTTTTGACAGTCTCTTTCCCTGGGTCCGGCCTATCCTACTGAGCGAGGCCAAGGCTGTGGGCCTCGAGACATTGCGTACTGTTGACAAGATCCTGAGCCATATCGCGGAACACAAGTCTACCGAAGTGAGTCCTGAACATATCGTGTCTAAACAAGTGACAGAATACGCACAAAATTTGATTAGCAAATTGCCAAGTCGTGGACGCAAACGATTCCTGTATGCATGCAATACTGATTCCACTCGCTTCTGATTTTAATTCCCCTTGTAAGCTACTGAGTTTGATCAAAGATGCCTGCCAAGTAACGAACCTTATTATTGTATTCACAAAATTTTTGGTGCCCTGATCAGGAGAGAGGAACGAGCGAGTTGCGTACGTAGTGAAAGTATTGTTTAGATATCTGTTGTGCCAGCATCATTGTAATCTGTAGTATTATAATACAATATGACTTAAGCAGACGCAACGACCTTCAGACATGAAGTTGCAACCGAACGTAGACTATATTTTGGCACGCCTGCGCCACCTCAGACTGGGTAGCGGTCGCCGTTCTAGTCGATAAAGCGCTTCCCTACTTACGCTGGCCCCCTTCGGCGAAATACGTCTGCGCCATCTCCACTCGAGCCGCAGAAGTAGCAACAAGCTCTTCTGTCGGTGTTATAGCAAGGTCGGCCAGTAGCGCCGTCTGTTGACGAACAGAAGTAATACCACGATCCATGGCCGAGCAGGTACAAGACCTCAAAATAATGCGCGCCCGAGATCGAAGTAATATTACTCAATTCTCCAGCTCAATTCACTTTTTCACTGAGGAGACCTCACGCGACGATTATGAGCATTACAAGGGCCGCCTTGAAGAAGCGCTAGAACACGTGTTGAAGATAGACGAAACTATTCACGACTTCCTCAACGACGAAGAATTCAACTCGGACATGACGACTTGTGAGTATTACATCGATACAGCCAAGCGCGCTCTTCAAAGGGCGGGTCGCGGTCATGAGAATTTTAACAACGCCGCCACCGACAACTTGACGCCGGATCATACGCTTCCGCCCGTGAACCACAGTGATAGAGTGATTACCCCATCATTAAATCACCACAATAAACTGCCTCCCATTAAACTACAGCTGTATTCGGGGGAAATACAAGGCAGGTCACGATTTCGGGAACAGTTTGATCCCCCAATTAACAAGGACCCATCTCAGTCATTAGTAAATAAACACATGTTACTCCGCGTTTATTTAGAGGGTGAGCCCAAGATTTTGGTAGAAAGCACTGCGGTCGTAGCCGACACTCGGAAAGGAAGAGAATCCTCCTAGCTCGCTACGGTTCCAAGAACCGGATACTCCAGGCGCATCTAGACTATTTGGAGAATGTAGACCGATTCAATACTCGAACACCGAAGCGCTGAATACAGAGTTAATTGAGTGCTACCAGCTCATTCAGGCTGTCCGGGCACTTGTGGAGGGCGTGAATGAGTACAGCATGCTCACTGCCCCGAAAATAATACGCGCCTTCAGAGACGACCTATGCCGCCGTTCGTTTGTCCACGAGAAGCGGGAGGGACTCTCTGAAGGGGACATCCTCTCACTAATGACGTTCCTGGGAGAGGAAGTGGACGGTGCTCTCACCACACATAAGACATGCGACAAGGCTACAAGCCCATACGGTTACACGAAAACCGCGGCTACACTTCACGTACAGTAAAAATCTAGAGGACCGGCCCGTCGGACGACAAAAGAGCTGAGACCTTTTGTGTTTTCTGCGATTCTCGCGTCCATTGGGCACAAGACTGCGAAAGGGTGGTGGAAAGAGCGGAGCGAATCGACAAATTGAATAAGGCGCACCGTTGCTTTGTGTGCCTAATCCGACACCACACGTTCTCGAACTGTAGGAAGAAAGGGAATGTACAGTGGACAAAATGCAGGAAGCTGTACCATCAATCTCTTTGTGACGAAGTTATTACCAATTCCTGTGTGGGCGAAAAGAGTAATATCACCTCCGTAGGGAAAGTAGACGTCGACAACCCCGCCTTCACTTACATACAGACGGCGCGCGTGCGGATCTCTATACCCAAGGGACTGACCAAGATCACTCGTTACGTGTGGGACGGTGGAAACCAATCAAATTTATCACCGACACCTTGATAGAAGACCTAAAACTGAGGACCATCGAGCATCGATAACTGAATGTCTCGGCATTTGAGTCGCGCCCCGCCCCACCAAGTCAACACAGACTTTTCCGGTTAAATGTGACGGGAATTTGGTCAAATTTTACAATTCCGATACGCGCCTGTGAGAGATCGCACACGCTTACGCCGCAGCCGGTTGTCCTGCAGGAAGTAGGAAATCTAGCGCGTGGCGTTAGAATACAGTTGGCCCACCCCAATGCGGATTTACAAGAGAAACTTGCCCTTAGAAATCCTCATTGGTGGCGACCCGTACTGGAAGGTAATAAAGGACAGTTCGCCAATACGCCTGTCCGAATTCCTCGTGCTGATCCCTTCAATCTTTGGCTGGGTTCTTATTGGAAATCAGTCCGGCGCGCAAGAACAGGACTACGGTGAACCTTGTTCACTCCGACCGCCTTTACCTGACCCCTGACGAAGAATTCAGGCGCTTGTGGAATCTACAGGCAATACGAATAACCGCGGTGCCCGTCCGAGCCATGAGCGCTACAGAATCAGCGTTCTTGGAAGGGTTCCATACGTCCTTTCGCATTCAAGATCGACGGAGAGTGGTTTCCGGTCCGAGGAAGCAAGGTGTCGTCCTGCCCAACAACACAACGAACGCAGCAAGACGGCTAAGTAACCTGCGGGAGAGGCTCGACAAAATCGAAGCCCTGAAGGAGATATACTATGTTAAGATAGTAGATTATGTAGCGAAGGAGCAAGTGGAGGTAGCCACCCTGGAAGACTCAACAACAGTGTTTTATCTACCGCTAAGGGCGGTAAAGAAAGTGAAGATTGGGAGGACGAATTGGAGGATAGTGTTACACGCCTCATCCCACGAGAGCAGCGAACCGTCTCTGAACGATGTTCTGGAAATGGGGCCAAAATTACTGCCAGAGATTCTCGCGATTTTATTACGGTTCATAGTGCATAACTCAGCCATTGTCGGCGACGTTAGGCCAGCATTCTTACAGCTGGTTCTATAAGAAGAATATCGGGACTTGAGCAGATACTTCTGGTACAGAATAAATCCCGACGGCGATGGGCTCTACCTCACGACAGACGAGGTAATAGTTACCGTTTTAACCTACTCCCCTTTGGACTTACCTGCAGTCCATTCCTGCTCGCTGCGAAACTCAGCGAACACACGGAAAGACATAAGGCGACGTTCACCGAGGCAGCCCCTCTAATACACAAGAATACCTTTATGGACGACTTCGCAGCAGGCGCGGAAGGCGAAAACGGCGTAATAAAATTTACTACGAGCTATCATCAGTGATGAAATTGGTTAACCTACCTCTAGTCAAATGGGCCAACAACTCAAAGCAGCTGAAGGACACATGGAAGGTCGAAGCGCAAAGCGTTAAGGCACAGACGCAGGTCCTGCAGGTCAGCTGGAACGCGGGGACGACTGGTATTGAAATTGACACGGATGAATATACCAACAAGTTTAAGAATAGGCCAACCACCAAGAGGAAGTTTTAGAAATAACAGCAAGTTTCTACGACACCCTTGGGGTGTTATCTACGGTGTCTCTCCTCGAGAAGATACTTTTCCAGGACACCTGATGCCGAGACAACAACTGGGACGAGATTTTGCCCACAGATTTTGGAACACCAAGACATACTTGGGTATCTGGTCTGTCTTATTTGTCGCAGTAGCACGTCCCTAGATGGCTAGCCACTTCGATGGATCGAAGCTCCCAAACACACTTATTATGTGATGCCTCCGAAAGAGCCTATGGAGCGACTCCCTACGTTCGTTCAACCAAGGAATACCTCACGCTTCTCCGTTTGGCCTGCAGCAAGAATAGACTAGCCCCAGGAAAAAAGGGTAAAGCTACCAACATTGGAGTATCTAGCGGCCTTGTTGGGAGCGCGGCTGCTAAGCTACTTCTGCGAGGCGGCAGGCTACGACGCCGATCGTGCGACATTGTGGCCTGACTCCACCGTGTATTTAAGTTGGATACGTAGTAAGCCGAACATTTGGAAGACGTTCGTTTGAAACCGTATAAAGGGTATTCAGTCCCGCACATCGCACACGCAATGGTGACACTGCCCGGGGCCGGAGAACCCAGAAGGCATATTCTCGAGATGACTATTGGGGAGCCAGATCCATTCGCTAGACATTTGTTGGCAAGGGCCACAGAGAAACAAGAAGGATGTTGGCGTCTGAAACATTTGCAAATAAAAAAATCACACACAGAGGAGAATATAAGGTATTCTCACCACGTCCTGACGGCTACGATAAGTGCTAGCCTCATCGATGCACCAAGATTCAGCTCGTACTGGAAGCTGATTCGTTCCACGGCATTGGTCCTTCTATTTCTCCAAAACATGCATAGAAGGGAGAAATCCGCTGGAAGCTGAGAGCCGCGGAACTCGCGGCTGCAGCAACATATTGGTTCCTACTGCTCCAAAAGGAATGCTTGACGCCAGAACTGGAAGCTCTCAAGAGAACTCAGCTTTGCCTAGTAACCCTAAACTATCGCGATAAATCCATTCCTGCAAGACGGAGTAATGCTCCTAGGCGGTAGACTACAGTGTTCCGATCTCAACGGACAACAACGCCACCCATTGCTTTTGGCGGGCACCCATCGCTTCAAGGAACAGCTGATTTTGCAGACGCAAACCCAACTTCATCACTTCGGAGTCCGCTTCGTCATGTCAGAATAGGTACCAAGTTTTCGATAGTGCGAGGCCGAAAAACTATCAAGAGGTTCATGCACAAGTGTCTACCCTGCAAAATCTTAGACACACCACGAGGACAGTAAATCGAAGCCCCGTTGCCAGCAGACCGCCTGAGAAACTCCATGCCATTTGCAATCACGGGAGTAGACTTTGCCGGCAACCTTTCCGTCAAGGTGGGGAGAGAAATGCAAAGGCATACTTTGCCCTATTCACATGTGCCACCAATATAGCTGTGCATCTTAACCTGTGTACGGATATGACATCTTCTAAGGTTCTCATGGCACTTCAACGGTTCATTGGTCGCCCAGGTCTTCCACATATGGTTTACTCAGCCAATGCTAAGAAATTCCAGGCAGCAAAGCTAGAACTTGCAGAGATTTGGCACGTCCAGTCCTGTTGCAAGACCCACCAATTCCTTGCTCAAAAACGTGCAAGTTGGAAATTAATTGCATAACGAGCGGCATGGTGAGGGGGGCGGTGGGAGCGGATGGTGAGTACTGTAACGCACTTTCTTCCTAAAGTACACGAGCAATCGAGCGTCACGGTGGAAAATCTCAGTTCCACGCTAATCAGCATTCAGGGCGCTGTGAAATCAAAACATATCACGTATAACCGAGATTTGGATGCTCTAACTACAGCACACTTCTTAACATGAGAATGCCTTCTCACCATCCCAACGGCACAGGAGTCCTAAACAAGAAAGATTCTCGCCAAGTAGTTCCGAATGAGATTGAAACTTTCAGATGAATTCGGGAAATGTTGGAAGAAAGAGTACCTAATTCAATTGAGGAAATTTAACGAAGTGCGAAATCTACAGAAATGCTGCAACATACGAGAGGGGGGCGTCGTCCTTATCCAAGAGGACGTGCGCCCGAGACACATGTGGAGGAAATCAGTAGATGATGGCTTACTGGAAGGGAGAGATCACAGGCTCCGTATATTCATGCTCACAACTTCCGAAGGGGGAAAATTCAGCCGTCCAGTCCAGCTGGATGTATCCTTAGAGGTCCACCAGGGTGGTGAGGATGTGGAGGATTAATTTCTGTATGCACGCAATCCTGACTCCAGTCGCTTCTAATTTCACTTCGCCCTGTACGCTATTGAGTTTCAAAAAAGATGGCTGCCTAGTAACGAAACTTGTTATTGTGTTCTCAACAACGGACTTCACAGCCGTGACCAATAATTTCCTCCACTCTCTGTAAAGTCAATGTAACGTCACTCTCAATGGCTTCTCCATCACGCAGACGAGCGAGTACTATCATTATCGCCCTTACCTCGGGACTTTCCTGACCTAAGGCACAGATGCGGCTGCTTCACAACTCACAAACGCGTACTGGTATATCGACACGGGCGACATATTGTCAAGCGACCCTACGGCCTAGACTCAGACCGTCACGTCGAACCGGGTATACATCGTGACCTATAAACGTACCCATATACTTACTGCCGGGTGTCAGGTTGCATATCAGATTGACGACGGCCCGATCGAACTTCTGTATGATGAAAAAAATACCGATTCAAAAACCGTTTCCAAGTTTTTAGACGCCCAATTTCTGGTCAGGAGCGTAAGGCCGAACCCCGCCATATTTTTAGCTCACAATTCGACGCTGAGCAAGGAAAGTCTCGCACGGCATAACCTAATTGGAGTAGTAATCAAGACGTTCACATTCTCCGTCGGATAAAATTCCTTGTCTATTGACAAAGCCGTCCTAGGTCCCATCCCAAAACGTCACATGTTAACCATGGTTAAGAACACCGATTCTATCGGTACGGTGGACAGCAACCCTTAAAGATTTAAACATTACGATATCTAAAATTTTTCACTGTTGCTGAACTGAAAACAGTTCCTTAACGAGTGCCTATCTCTGGGCATGGAACACGAAGAGACTTCCTTCATGGGCTGCAGGACGCTTTTCGAACCGTCTGGAATACATCACTCGAGCTCGGGACTGCAGATAAAACACAATATATATATATAAACGGCTACTTCATGTTACTCTCTGACCTTAAACACGAAAAGAGCGCGTCGGAGGGTCTTACGTCCCACCATGAAAATGGCAATATCAGAATAGGGTTAAAATTCAATAAGCCATTACCCCAAGCGATCACGTGTCTGCTGTACCTCGAATTCGACAATTCCGTCCTCGTAGATTATTCCCGCAATGTCACGACCGAATTCTAAGAGAGAGAGAGAGAGAGAGATGGACGCTGTGCATATACTGTGTACACTGCGCGATGTTCGCTCATTCAACTATGTTTTACCCTCCGATCTCCTACCATATTCCATCGCGAGAACCTGCACTCTCATCATCAATGCCGATCCAAACATGATGAGAGGTTCACACTGGTTAGCCCTACACTTCCGACCCTAATCTTCGAGTGCGTACTACTTCGTATCGTATGGCATCCTAACGCTCGTACCGGACATCCAGGCTTTCAATAAACTGAACTGCACGAACTGGAACATTAACAGGTGACAGCTGTTAAGAGATAACGAGTGACGTGTACGGAAATTACTGCTATCTCTTCGCCCTCTAATTGGATCGGCCTACAATCTGAACAATTTATCTCGTTCTTCGATGCATGCAACGCAAACCTACAGGTGGAGCGACTGTTCACTACTGAATTCGGGGTCAAAATGTCGCGTGGCGCCTGGGGACAATGCTGTCCCAGCTGCCTATGAAAGGCAGGTATTTTTTTTAACGAATCTTATCATTCCTAATGTAACATGACTGGAGGTAGGATGGTTGTGATTGATTACAAGTTTTTGCGGGGACTGCAGAACGAGACGGTCGTTAAGGAGCTCTGCGGGGCCAGCGCCGCAGCGTCCGAGTCGTTCCGTTTCAAGAGTCCCTAAAAATGGCGGATCATGGCTCGAAAGAGAACGTCCTATATTGGACCGATGGCCATATAGAATATACGGAATTATACACGGTCATTAATGAAGCCGTGGTGGGATTCGCACACCTCTACGCCTACGGCGTCCCTAAATGCACATTCCTCGCAGGACTTACAGGATGACCAATCCATAACGTAGAGGATGGCAATTGCCCCTCACACGACTCTTTCAATCACAGACCGCTTGTGTACCTTACAATGTCACAAGTTTCCTAGATTCACTTGCACAACCAAAACCGCCCATACTCTCTATGATTGTTTAATGAACTATCTACAAAAGAAGGAGTTTGTCCAATGTCCTACCGACATGACACGTCATACTCTCGAAATTGTTGCAGATCTATAAACCGTTCGAGTAAGTCGTCCATCCCATTAATCTGCTACCTGCTGCGATGACGTCTAGACAGCATACTACTAAACGTTCCACCGACTTTGGTGCTAAGAGGCGGAGTAGGAGGATGTTGAACCCCCACGTCCAGGGGAAGCTGTGTTTGCCCGACGCCTCGTCCTCCTACAGTGACATCTGTACCTACTGGGCTGCAAATCCCGCATTCGAACCCCAGAGGGTTCTGCTCAGGCGCCTGTATTACATCAATAAGTTCAAGACCAAATACGTGTCTGTCGGATTATACCCCGCTCGCGACTATCAACCCTGGTGGAATTCGGTGCCATATCGACGGGTTGGTAAAAGTCCATCATTCTCACAGAAGAGAAGGTCTACACGCTGGCGGAGAGTCTACACAGTATACATGATTCTATTTGCAAAGGGGATGAGGAACCAGTCATCAGATGCAAAATCGGTAACTTTCGGTTCAATACGCCGAGGAGTCGCCGCGGGTTAGCCAGAATGTATCTCGGCACTGAGGACATATGTCTAACGCCACTGCACCTACACTATCTTGCACGAATATTTCGTGTCCTGCAGCAAAAATTGCGCGATTTCATACTTCCTTTGCCGGACTTGTTGTCGTATGCGACGATGGCCTCAACATCAGTTGTGTAAGTGGAACCGATGCCTAACGCGAGTAAACACATAGATTACCCTCACCTGTATGAGGAACTCGTAACTTTCGTGTGAAACATATAAATAATATTGAATAAACATCAACTAGCTGAATGTTGTGTTGCCGTATGAGGAACTAGTAGCATGTGTGCGGACACATAATTAATAGCGTATTTATTTATCACTACTGCTTTGAATAAACGCAATCTAGCTGAATGTTGTTTATTCATTTTGTGCTCTACCGCCTGCGAACACGCCCCTATTGGTATTTCTACATGAAAGTTAAGGAACACTGCACTAAACTTTCTTTCTCCTTCTCGTAAGTGAGCGCTGCCGACAACACCACGTCTATGCTACGGGTTATGACAGCCTGTAAGAGCATATACTAGATCATTACAACCCTAAAACGGTCAAGGAAAAAAATATGCTACGTGAAGCTGGAAATGAACTGGTAAAAGGTCTCTTACGTTTATTCGGAGGAGCAGGTCGTCTCTCTCTTCACTAAACATCAGCCAGGTTTCAGTGGGCACGGGATGCACCACCCTAGGTGAAAACTTCTCCAAATGCCAAACCATTCTTCACAGCTTCCGACAAAAAGCCCACGGTTTCTCTAAGTGCATTTCACTATATTAACACCGAGTTAGCATAACCCAATTTTTGCGTATTGACAGATAGAAATGCCCTTACCTAATTGCACAATTTCACAAATTTCCGTCTTCTTCTTCTTCACAGCTTCGAGATGCATTAAACGCAGACTTCAACTGAACAGTGTCACACCATTCCTTCTTCTTCTCCATAGGTTCGAGTTGCAGCAAGCGCAGAGAACAATGCTAAGGGCCCTATAGCGCAACCTTTTATACGGAACCAATATGTTCACGGCGTCTAATAACCAGTTCACCCCGCCACAATTTTTCCACATGACATTTCCATACAAGCGAGCCCTGGTTTTCCTACGTCGCTTTTCTCGGGATATAGGCTTACAGATACTTTATTCATATGTTAACGTTTCCGTACTTGCAATAACTGACATTCTGTACATGGACGTGTAAGACCACCCACATATAGCGTTCGGTATCTCCCGCGAAAATCATAATGGCTGCTCGAGTAACTTGCAGCGATGGCGCTTTTTTTCCCAACAATAATTCACGCTCCTGAGCGCGTGATAAAATGCAATCGAATCAGCTCCCGGTCAACGACGCGTTACGGTTCTCATTTGCGCCTACTGAGCGCGTGATGAAATGCACTTGCATCGGCTTCCGGTTAACGAGGCCTTACAGTTCTCACGTACGCGTGGAATAGTGCAAGAGCAGCATCTTACAACATGCGAGGGACACAGGGTTGACCAGCTCTTGGACATTTCGCCTGCACCCTCAACGACATGACAACTTGACCATTATCATTTCCCTCGCCTTGGCACGGCAGTTCACCCATCCTCACGGAGGCACACAGCCGCCCACCTACGTTTCGTTAAATCCCGCCAATACCACTATATTCGCTCACTATGGTCAACCTAAACAGAGCGTTGGGCTTAGGTGCGACACGGGCGAAAAATTCCTCCAATTCTCCACCTTCAATTTATCCTTATTCCAATCTTGCTGTCACTACAGTCCGTCAGCTTCACCCATCCTCACGGAGACACAACACTTAGAACCTTCTTGCACTCACCACTTCGATTCTCAAGGGCCAATCCAAACGGAGCCTTCTGCGTAGGTAGTACACAGAGAATTACTCCACTTCTACACATACACATCCTCACGGAGGCACTAAACTTAAGACATTCTTCCTCTCACTACTTCCACTCTCGAGGGACAATCCAAACTTTGCCTTCGGTGTAGGTAGGGTGCGGAGTTAATTACTCCACTTCTACACCTACCCAACCTCACGGAGTCACAACACTTAAAACATTCTTGCACTCACTACTTCAAATCTCAAGGGCCAATCCTAACACTTCCTTATGCGTAGGGGGTCACGGAGGAAGTCCTCCACTTCTCTACCTTCAAGCATCCGATAATAACATTCCTCATTTCCCCATCAATATTTTTACGAACATCTCTTCTTTCTTTTTTTGAATTTGGGTCCGGGGCTTTTGCCCTCAAGGTGTTTTTTTTTTTAATTTTGAGGTTCACTGAACTCCCCCGTTTTTTAATTTTGGGCCCGGGGACGTATCCCCTAGGCGGGCCAGACCTCACTGCTTACTACTCTCCAGTATGATGCATTATCTTAAAGCGGCAAAATATTGGTTACTGCCGTAAATAGAGGTAAAGGTAAAGCAATCCCATTACTGGTCTGGACAGGCCCTGAATGTTCCAGCAGTTTGAAGCTAGAAGATTTCAGGACAATCGGCATATGAAGGTGGTAAAGTTGTCAGCCGTACGCACGAGCCGCCTTTACCCCCAGGAAATATTCCTGGTACTCATTTCTGTTAGAGGTTGAGTTAACTCCAAAGAACATAGTGCGGCCGGGAGAATTATGTCAATGAAAAATTCCAATGACACCATCGGGAATAGAACCCGTGACCTTCCGGCTTGTATCGCAGTGCCTCAACCAACTGCGCCACCAGCAGCGTGCCACCGCCTTAAGTAAAGCATGATCGCTTCGTGCCACATATTTTTTTAATTTAACTTTTCACCCATCATCCAATCACCGGTCACCACACAGGTAATCAGGAAAGACTTACGGCACTCGGAACCATGTTGCAGCTTATTGTAGTAATATTTAGCCATATAGATAGGCTGAAGGTGAAAATGATTCAGAAGAGCCTGCCGCCCACTTCTTCAATGTAGTCCAAAGACCGACGCCTTTTATTGGATTACATTGAAGGTAGGGACAGCACAGTCCCCCGCAAAGCTCGTGTGTGCTTACATTTATCAAAGTACACGGCGTCATGCTCAGGAGTTAAGATGTTTTTCAATAACCAGACATTATTCATAATGCAACCCAAGGCTAAAGCTATTTTAAAGACTATGAGTACTGCAGAATGGAGTCCACTTACCCTTTTACTTTCAGTTTAAAGACCGTGGAATTTTCAGGCACTTTCCTGAAATATGATTGATATTCCAGTTTGACATCGTAGTTAATATTGGGGCAGTTTCCTGCACTTTAAGGACCACAACTTTGAGACATGAGGAAATGAAGGTTAAGCTCCATGCATTATTAACCCCTACATTTGAAGCAGTTGAGTGGTTTACTTCACACTGTGGCCACTGTAACCCGGTGGGGTGGAGTGTTATCGGGTCGGCTAAATGGACCTAAGTGTCGGTTTGGAAACAGTGATGAAGACAGAAAACTTGCACCAGCCAGTAGTCGAACTCCATTTCCTTGTTAATATGGTCCGTCTCCTAGCCAAGGGACCAAGACATCTCTGCTCTCCTCTTAGCGCGGGCGCAAGGTATTTTATATCGAAGTTTTGCTGATGGGTTTCGCCCTTACGAAGCACCGTTGCAGTTCGGACTGCTGTGGGTTCAAGCATGCAGAATTAATTGCGCATTCAGTACCATCTGCTCTTTAATATGATGAAATATATTTTGAACTATCTTAATGAATTAGGTTTTCATCCCCCTCACCCTCATCTCATCACATCCATGAAACTGGATCCGCGGTTAATCAAGCAGAGAAAAGAATTCTTAACCCTCAGATGCTCCCTCCATATACCAGTCCCTTGCGAGACGACCAACTGCTAGCATGGCCACCAGGCTATTGTGAATACAGATTAAATATTCATTTTTATTCGAGAATTTTTTATAACGATAAAAGAAATTAATTCAAAAGTGTCAGATTTTATAAGGAAAATGGGAAATTTGCTTATATATCGTACTAGATGAAAGAAACGCATTTCTGTAGGCGTTTTTTACACCGTCACGGCCGAAATTTCAGCCCGTCTGGAATCGTTGCCCGCTACTTACATGGTGTGTCTATACGGTAAAAATTTACCCACGGTCCTCCACATGTCTTCATAAGCTAGCCATAAAGCCCAGACAGAGAAACTTAAAACTTTGTACGTACTTTCCGCCAGCTGTTTTTTTATCGTTACGAGAGGACTTAAAAATTTCATAGAAAGTTTGGCTGCAAAATATAAGGGAAAGATTCCATCTGTCAGCTATAGACGTATTTGTTTATGTATGGTTAATTTAACGGTGCATTTTTACACTATATATGATCCGGAATAGCTCAGTTGGTATAGTGACCTGTCGAGCGGCTGGATAACCGAGGAACCGCTGGTCGATATCCCGTAGGGAAAAGGAATATTTTTCTTCTCCGAAGAATGTAGATTGACAGGGGGCCCAACCCTAATAGGGGCCCTTTCTCTGAGGAAAAAGCGACCGAACGCTCAAGTGAGTCAACAGCCGAGGTTAAGAATGAGTGGATCTATGCCTCTAATCCTCCTATACGCCTTCATGCAGTGCACAAAGACAAATTTTCACTGATACTCCCCTTACAGATTCTCTCAGAAAGTGATCATATGGTCAATAAAACATATTGAACATTGTTAATGAATATTTAAACCAACTGGCAATAAAACGTGTGAGATGTTTCGACATTTCACAAACTCTGCTTCTACCCAGCAATAAGCGTGGCGTATTACTCTCACAAAAAAACGAACATTATTTCACTAAAAATCAGTGATTTATCAAGTAAATTTATTGTAAGTTAGAAAAAGAACTGTACTCACATACACCGTTATGAAGTTAGGCCAGCATTTCAGGCTTCGGAGGGTGAAACAATGCAAATATCTGCCTAATCCCGACTCAAAGAAACCAGTACACGTGTCGTCAGTCTACCTGTATATGTGAGCTTAGTTTGTACTTGTTAACAGCACATGTGGCCTCATAGCGAGGGGCGAGACTGAACAATGAATAGCCCCTAGTGCTGAAGTTGCTGCTTGTCTGAACAGCTTATCTTGAGCGGGTCGTCGATTACTAAAGGGAGGATTAATACTTTAATGGACCGCTAATAGATTAAACTGGAAGCTGGTAAACTCCACACATTTTTGGGAGTATTTTGTACGCTCGTGTTCTCATAGAACTCATGTCCTGGGTTAGGTATTAGCAGAGTTCCGTATAATCTAATGCATTTACAAATGTGGCTTTGCTGCTTCACGAAGCGAAACTAATAGGGAACAACCGAAACAGTTATAAACCGCATTCCGTGTCCTTGCCAATACGTACTGCAGCCGCTGTTGTTAAACTGACGTCAGAGTGTTGTAGCTGAAAGTCAAGGTCGTGTGGGTTGATAAGCTATGCTGTCTGATGAATAGTTACGATTCGGAGTTGCGTATTTCCTCTGTCAGCGGAGTCTAGCAGTCCAGTAAACCTCAATATGATTTTTAGAAATCAAATTCGTAGTAAGGTACAGTTTCTGCATGTAAAAAAAGTCCTCATTTCTAATTGTACATTTAATATTACTAATACATTTCCATCCCTCAATCTGAAGGTTATACCCCTTCAAATACTACTGACAAGGAAAGCGAGAATTGATTATTTTTACAGAATAAGATAAATGTAAAGATAAGCAAACCCTGGACGGCCCTGGACAGACCCTGAGGGTTCCATGAGTTTGGGGGGCCAGATTTCTTGACGATCGGCACAAGAAAGTGGCAATGCCAGCCCTACGCACCGGCCGCCTTTATACCCTCAGGAAATATTCCTGTTAGTGGCTGAATCGACCGCAAGGCCATAGTGCGGCCGGAAGAATTATATTATATTAATTAGACCGTCGGGAATCGAAACCGCGAGATTCCTTGTGGTAGTGCAGTGCCTCAACCAACTGCGTTACCGCGTGCCCCAGTCCCGTATAAGAGACGTACATAAAACACGTCGATCGCCAATAATTCCCCGCGAAGGAACTCACGTTACACTATGAAGTATTCGGAAAATGTGAGTCGTAATTGAAGTTTACGGAATGAAATTGACTTAAAAAGTCTTAAAAATAATTTCTAAAAGCTATTAAATTAACACTTCAATGTAATTCCTTGAAATTTGAAGACAAAATTTTGGGAATTTCTGACATTAGCTACTGTGTATACAGATAACCTTTAGATTATATATATATATATATATATATATATGGTGTTTCACGACTTGTGGACATTACTATAGTAGGTGATTTCCTAGGTCTTTGTAATCAAAAAAGTTAATAAGAACATATGTCCGATTTTGGACGGGTAACGGAGTTACGGTTATTTTTTAATTCCCATACACGCACTCTTGTGAACCGCGTTACGGAACCAGCTGGCGGGTGATGTACTCAACTTGGTGGCTTTTACTTTGCGTTGCAAGCATTATTTTTGCCACCTCACTCGCCCACCCAGCTGCAAACAGTCCAGTTTCCGTATCACGAGACTTGGGTGGTAATTAAGGAATGCGGGGAAGGTGGGGTGGGTGGGTAATCGCCTGACCAGTGTACACTGCATGATCCAGCTACTACTACGTGTTCAAAAACCCTTATCAATTACATTACAGTGACTGTGTCGTCACCTGATGTTCAGAACAGTACGGCGATAGTTTCGTAAAGGCGTGGGCGGTACAAGCGACGGTGTACAGTTAGTTCAGTACGTATTCTCATCTCGGTGCGTCTGTTAGGTTCACGATGCCATTTGCATTTTCATTTGCAGAGTATGCAGATATGATTTATGTGTACGGTTTTTGTGACGGTAACTCAGTTCAGGCCGTAGCTGAATATCAGCAACTTTTTCCGAACCGTAGAATACCAACCCGAAGAGTGTGTACACGAGTTTACCAGACATTTCGAGATACCGGTACACATCCCGGTGTTTGCATTGCAGTCGAGCGTGACGTTAATGAAGGCGTCGATGAAGAAGAAGACATTGTTCAGATGGTACAGAGCAGTCCACGTGCAAGTACGCGAAGAATTGCGAGATGTCTTCGTGTTCCCCACATGAGAGTGTGGAGAACACTGCATGCAGAGGGCATGTATCCGTACCACGTGCAGCGAGAGCAACATCTCGGACCTGGCGATTTTGCTGAGAGGCTGGAATTTTGCAAGTGGCTCAATGACAGTCGCGAGTTGTATAGTTACATCATGTTTACTGACGAATCGCAATTCAATCGCGACGGTGTCAATAATACACACAAATCTCATGTGTGGGGAGATGAGAATCCCCACGCCACTGTTGAAAGCAACTTTCAACAAAGTTTTAGTGTCAATAAGTGGTGTGAAGTTCTGGACCATCAGCTGATTGGTCCTTTCATTTTGGAAGGTCGTCTTACAGGAGAGGCGTACCTCTGATTTCTACAGGAGGAAATGCCCTGACTTTTGGAGGATGTGCCTTTGAATAAACGAAGTAGTATCTACTTCCAACATGAAGGATCTCCTCCTTATTCTTCACATGAAGTTCGTAAACTATCATTTCCCCGGGCGATTGTTCGAACGTTGCGGTCCCCACCATTGGCCAGCCAGGTCTCCAGACTTAAGCTCACTGGATTATTGTGTGTGGGGATGGATGAAAGAACTGGTTCACAGTGTGAAGGTGGTAACGCGAGATGAATTGCTTAGTCGCATTTTGGATGCCGCAGACCGCATCAGAAACAGCCAGCGGAAGCTACAACGAGCAACTCACGCGGTTCACAACCGAGCGGCAGCCTGTGTTGCAGCCGGCGGTGGCATTTTCGAAAATCAGCTTTAAGCAGAGATGAGTTCAAATTAAAGTTAATTTCATGAAGTTAGCTTTACATTTATATTTTAAATGTGTCATGTATTGTGTTGGTTTATTATTTTGTTCCGTTTATTGTCAATAGTCGTTAACTTCTATTCTAAGTTTCAAACAGTCATAACTCCGTAACCGTCCAAAATCGAACACGTGTTTATATGACATTTTTTTGATCACAAAAACCTAGGAACTCACCTCCTGCAGTTATGCCCTAAGTCGTGAAACACCCTGTATATATAAGACAGTCTACAGGGATACTCTTAAGTTCCACTATCAATTAATACTGTACATAAAAATTCGATTGTTATAAAACCACGTTTGATAGATTTTATCAGTAAAACAAACGACGATACAAAGCCCACCGCAGTTTATGTAACATTCAGAATGCTATAATATTAAATCAATTTCACTAAATGTTACGAGGTCTTACAAGACAGCACTAAAAATATCATCGGCAAAGTAGAGCGCTGTAGTGCCGACGGAACCATGGGTGCGTCTCAGCTGTTTTAAAACGGCAGATTGTTTTGGGCGAAAGACGATCAACTGGTGTACGTATCATCAGCGACGGGAGAATTAAAACCCGAGCGTTTTGTGCACTGGGAGAATAGCAGATGTCCAGTATGTTCGTATGTTATGTCCTTCGAATGTATTTCTCTAGAAACAAGTGTTTTTCGTGTACTTACGCAGCGGTAATTCGGCGTTCAAATCCTTCCATCTGAAAGATAAATACGCCACTCAATTCACTGTTACGCTGTAAAAGATAACGGAATTTTGACGGACGCGGAGGTGGGGGTACGAAACACTAAATTCAAACGCGGAGAGGTGTTTCGGAATAATGACATGAAATAAATTAGTTCCATCTCCATTTCAAAATGCGTGTTCCTGTGGCACCTATCAGACTTTATACATCCAAATGCTAATTGGATAAAAATTTTACATGGAATTTCATATTTTCATGATGTTTTCGGTTCAATACATCCACCAAAGTATAATTAATATTACGAGATATCACAAATACGTTAACACCTAATCACCTATGAAACATACATGTTAAAGTTTTCAAAACAAATTGTGTAATAATGATATATTTTAATAAGCACAAAATTCTATATTTGTTTAAGTTATATAAGTAATAGAATCGTTATTAAAATGTTAAGTATTAATGACATTGTTAAATTCTTTTTTATAAAAAAAAATTTAAATTTCCTACATTTTTCGCAAATACGTCACGTCAAATATTAATTTTTTATAAAATTTTTTAAAAATAAGTGCTTCAGATTCATTAAAGTGTTTATATAGCTACATTACTTATATGTCGCTTTTTATACGTGTACAGAGTTGCTTCCTTCATGTTTTAAATATACGACACGTGTTATAATATGGGATACCGAAAATTTATCAATAATTATGCACTGCAAGAAAAATTTCAATTTAAATCTCACGTAAAAATATGGTATTAGTATCGTCAGCAGGTACTATTGCCTTATTCTAAAACACAGCTTACTTATGGATGTATAACTAGGTTCTTTCCTATACGGTTGTCTTTCCAGCGTTGAGTTGCTGTATAACATTTGCTATATCTGTTCATTATACACGGTTCCTCGTGTGTCTTATCATTCAGTCACATCATGCTTCATTAATAGTTACAATACATTCCAATTCAAATAGAATAATACTTATATTAAAATCTTTTATACACAAGAACAATTCACGACATAATTATATTAAAAACTGCAAACGAACCAGGTCCTTCAGTAAGTCAGCAATTAAACAGCTGGAATGTAATTCACTGCATGAATGTAGTACAAGGCGATTACTGTCCATATTGCACCAGATAAAATGTAACACTGCAAAGTCTCTATTGCAGAAGATGCAATACGTGCATCGCTGCACCATTTCTATTGCTCCAGATACAAAATACCAATGTACAATACTTATTGCACCTGATACAATGTGTCACTGTAGGCACTGTATTGCACAAGATACAATGAGTGTAACGCTGTAAATTACCTGTTGCACTAAAAAAAATGTGTGAATCACTGTAGCGTCCCTATTGCATACGATAAAATGTGTGAATCACTGTGCCGTCTCTATTGAAACAGGCACAATGTGTGCATCACTGTACCTTCCCGACTGCAACAGAATCAATGAGTGTATTACTGTGTCGTCAATTTTGCACACGATAAAATACGTGTACTACCGTACAGTACATATTGCAACATATACAATGTATGTATAACAGTACATTATATATTGGACCAGATAAAATATGTTTTACACCGTACCACCTTTTACAAGAGATCCAAAGTGTGTATCAACGTACCATACATATTGCACACGATAAAAATTGTACATCAGTTTGACGTCACTACTGCACCAGAAAAAATTCGTGTATAAGAGTACATTCCCTATTGCAACAGACCAAATATGTGTTTCTTTTGCACCATATACAAAGGTACAATGTGTGTATCACTGGAACATCACTATTGGAACCGATACAATGTGTGTATCACTGCGTTGTGTCTATTGCACACGATACAATGTGTATATCACTGTGCCTTCTGTACTGCAACAGATAATATTTATCACTGTAACGTCAATATTGCACCCCACACATCATGTGTATTCACGCAAAATCTCTATTACTTAAGGTACAATGTATAACTGTACCGTCCCTATTTAAACCGATAAAATATTTGTATAACTTTGCTGTCAATATTGCACCCGATACAATGTATCACTGCGCCGTCTCTAATGCACTAGGCAGAATGTAAAACCTGACCTTCGCTATTTCATTCCGATACTATTTGTGTATCAATCTACAATCCCTATTGCACGCGATAAAAAGTGTGTACCACTGTGCTGTCTCTATTGCACCCGATAAAATATGTTTATCACTGTTTCGTCTCTATTGCACCAGGTACAACGTATCACTCTACCTAAATTTTTGTATCAAATTAAAAGGGTGTATCAAATTATTGATCTTATTGTGCCCGATAAAATATGTTTATCACTCTACTTTCTCTAGTGTACAAGGTATGTTGTATCACTGTAATGTATCTATTTCACCCGACTGAATTTGTTATTCACTGTGACGATTTATCCCTGTGTATTCTCTATTGCACCACATACAATGTATCACTTTACCATCCCTTTTGCAACCAATATTAAGTGTGTATTAGCGAACAGCCCCTATTCCACACGAAACAATGTGTGTATCACTGTATTGTAAACATTGCACCAGATACAGTATTTGTACGAATGTATCGTCTCAATTGCTCAAGATACATATTTCGGATATCCGTACCGTCACTATTATTCTCGATACAATACGTATATCATTCTGCCGTCCCTATTGCAGACGATAGAATGTGTAAATCTATGTAGCATGTCTACTGCACCAGACAAAATTGTATCACGGTAATATCCCTATTGCTCCCACAACAATGGGTGTGTCTCTGTGAAGTGCCTAGTGCATCAGATAAATTGTATCACTGTACCGTCTCTATTGCTCCAATACAATGTGCTAATAAACCTACGGTCTTTATTGCAGGAAAAACAATGTGTGTATCACTGTGCGGTCTAAATTGCACAAGGTACATTGTGTTTATCACTGTACCGACTCAATTGAACCAGATATATTGCATCTCTGTACAGCCTTCTTGCACCAGATACAAAGAATTATCACCGTATTTTCCCATTGCACCATAAAAAATATTTCACTGTACCCTCAGTATTGCACCAGATACAAGGTGTGTATTATCGTACCTTCTCCAAATAAACCGATACAAATTGTGTTTTACTGTAAAGTCCCTATTGCAAACGATAAAATATGTGTAACGCTGTGACATTACTTTAGCACAAGTTAAGATATTTATATTAATGTACCGTTCCTATTGCACCAGTTAAAAATTTGTATCACCGTACCGTTCCTTTGCACCCGATATAAAGTGTGTATCACTGTGACGTCTCTATTATACCCGATACAATGTGTGTATCACCATGCTATCGCTATTAGGAATGATAAAATATGTGTATCATTGTTCCTTCTCTATTGCATTCGATAAAATATGTGTATAACTGAGTCATATCTATTGCACCAGATAGAAAATATTTATCACTTCACCGTCCCTATTTTACCAGATACAAAATGTGTATCACCGTACCAACCGCATTGCACCTGATATAATGTACGTATCACCGTATTTTGCCTATTGCACCAGATAAACTATATCACTGTACCGCAAATATTGCATCAGATACAAATTGTGAATCACCGTGTATAAACTACTGAATCCGATACCATATTTGTATCACTATGCAGTTTATATTGTAACCGTTACAATATGTTTACCACTGTGCTGTTTCTATTGCACTAGATACAATTTGTGTATCAATGTGTTGTCTGGATTGCACCTGATAAAATGTGTGTATCGCTTTGTCTTCTCTATTGCACGAGATATAATGTATTATTCTACATTTATTACAGCACCAGATACAAATTGTGTATAACCGTACGGTTCCTATTGCACACGATACAATGTGTTTATCAATATACCTTTTCTAATATTTCAGATAAAATATAACACAGTACCGTCTATATTGCACACGAAACAATTCTTGTATTACTGTTCCATCTGTAATGAACCCGATAAAGTATATCACTGTGAAGTCTTTTGAACCAGGTAAAATGCATCACTGTACCGTCCCTTTTGTAAATGATAAAATATGTGTATCACTGCGCCGTTTGTATTGCTTCCGATAAAATATATTTCTAAACGTATAGTTCCTATGGCAACAGATGAAATATATGTATCACTGTACATTTCCTATTGCACCAGACACATAGTACGTTTCACCGTACCGTCTTAAATGCACACGATAAAATATGTCATTCATTGTGCCGCCCCATTTCAACTGATACAATGTGTGTATGACTGTGCAATGTCTATTTCACTTCTTAAAATTTAACATTTCCCCGCCAATATTGCACACGGTACAATATGTTTATCAATGTACCGTTCCTACTGCATTATATACTATGTGTATCACTGTGCCTATTTAGTGCACCCCATACAATATGTGTATCGCAGCGCCGTCTCTATTGTACTAGTTAAAATGTACTACAGTACCGTCGCTTTTTCACAAGACAAAAATTGTTTATTACCGAAATTATTGCTGCCGATACAATGTGTGTATCTATGTGCCGTCTCTATTGCACCAGATAAAATGTATTACCTTACGGTCTCTATTGCACCATACACAATGTATTACTTTACCACCCCTATTGAAAACGATGCAATGTGGATTTCACTGTGCCGTCTTTATTGCACACGAAAAAATCTTTCACATTAACGAACATATTACACCAGATAAAATCCGTTATCACCCTAAAATCCCTAATACACCAGACATAAGATACAATTGTGCCGTCCCTATTTAAACCGATACAACGTGCGAATAAACCTACCACCTCAATTGCAGGCGATACAATGTGTGTATTTCTGTGCGATTTATGATGCAACCGGGGCAATGTGTTTATCATTGTGCCGAACATATCGCAACAGAAACACTCTATCTCTGTACCGCCCTTCTTGAACCAGACACAAAGAATATATCACCGTACTTTCCCTATTGCACCATACAAATTTTATAAATGTGCAGTCTCTAATGCACCAGATAAATCATATCATTTTACAGTCACTTTTGCGACTGATAGAATTTGTGGATCACTATGCCATTCCTCTTGTAACCTACACAAATTTTATATCACCGTAAAGTCTCTATTGCAACTGATACAAACTGGGTATTACCGTACCTTCCCTATTGCACCCACTGCAATATGTGTAAACGGTGGCCACTCTATTGCAACCGATACAATGTGTGTATTACTATTTCTTCCTATTTTAAAATATAGAATGTGTGTATTGCTGTACCGCCCCTATTGCATTACAGGCAAAGTTTGAATCACAGTGCTGTCCCTTTTGCACCACACACAAAGTTTCTGTAACTGTGCCATCCTTATTGCACTTGATAGAATGTATCACCGTTCAGCTTCAATTGCACCTGGTAAAATGAATGACCGTAACGTATTAATTGCACCCGATACAATGGGCGTATCAACGTACCGATTCTTTGCATCCGATACAATATGTGTACAATTGTGTCTCTCCATTTCACACAAAGCAAAATTTTTAACACAGTGCTGTATCTTTTCCAACTGATAATATTTGTGTCAGTGTACCATGCTTCTTGCACCAGATACAATGAGGAAAAAACTGTACCTTTCTATTGCGTCCGATACAATGTGTGTACCTCTGTACGGTCAGTTCTATACGCTATAAGAATTGTGTATCACTGTGACGTATCCATTGTACACGATAAAATATATTTATCTCTGTGCTCTCCATATTGAACCAGATAAAAATTCTGTATCACCGTACGTTTCCTATTGCCTTCACTACTGCAAACAATACCTTGTGTGTATCAACGTGCTGTCTATATTGCACACGACAAAATGTGTTTACCAATGTGTCGTTCCTATTGCACCCGGTAAAATATGAGTATCACTCTGCCAATTACATTGCGCCATATACAATGTATCATTGTACCATTCCTTTGCAACCGAATACAAATTGTCTCTTCCAGTACAGTTCCTATTGCATGAGATAAAAAGTGTGTATCGTTGTGGCTTCTTTATTGCAACAGATAATTCGTATCACTGTAAAGAGATAGGAATTATCTTTGATACCGATAAAATATGTTTATCATTGTGCCGTTTCTTTTGCACCCGATACAATATTTATATCACCGTACCGTTCCTATTGCAACAGACACAATGTATGTATAATCGTAACGTACTTATTGAAAAAGGTACAATGTGTGATTCAGCGTACCTTTCCTATTGTAAAAACACAATGTTCGTATTACTCTACCGTCACTACTGAAATATATATAAAGTGTAAATCATCGTCCAGTCACTATTGCAAACAATAAAATATGTGTGTCACTGTGCCCTTCTTATTTCACCCGATAAAATATGTGTAACACACTGCCGTCTCTTTTGCAACCGATACAATATGTGTATCACTGTGTCATTGTTATTGCACCCGAAACAAGTTTGTATTACCACACTGTCCCTATTGCATCAGATACAATGAAAGAAATAAACTACCGTCTTCTTTGCAAAAGATAAAATATATGTATAACTGTGACATAGATTTGCAACGAGGTAAAATTTGTTTATCACTTTGCCGTTTCTATTGCAACCGATACAATGTGTGTAACACTGTGCCGTCGATTTTGCAAAAAGGTAAAATATGTGTATCACTGTGCCGTCTATATTGCAACCCATACAATGTGTGTATCACTCTGCCGTCGATTTTGCAACAGGTAAAATACGTGTATCACTCTGCCACGTGCATTGCAACCGACACAATATGTTGATTCCCCGTACAGTTCTTTTGCAGCGGATGCAATACGTGTATCACAGTGCTGTCTTTATTGCACCAGGTGAAACGTATATCTGACCGTCCTTATTGCACCAGGTAGAATCTATCACTGTACCTTCTATATTACACCAGACATAAAACGTTTATAACCTTACCATCTCTATTACACGCAATAAATTGTGTGTAACACTCAACCGTTCCTATTGCACCCGATAATATTTATCACTTTGCACTCTCTATTGCACATGATAAAATATGTAACTGTGTTCGCTCTGGTTCGAACACAAGTTGGGTGAACAATCTGTTCCAATATACAAGAAGCTGGTTCAATAGGGATTTATTTACTATTTGTAATAATTGTTAAACACAAAACGTAAATGCACTTAATTGCTTCCAAAAATTGATAGTTATGTATTGCGTCACTATAATGCACTTAGTTCCTTCCGTAAATTAATAGATATGTATTGCGTCACCCTAATGTAGTAATTACTTCATTTTATGGTGTTCCCATGAACTCACAAAACACTCACCCCTATGGTGAAGCACTGCTAGAACCCTTTGTTCTATGATTCGAATTGTAACAACCTGAGTTGCATGCTTATTCCCCTGTGGAAAGCGACTCACAGACAAACTCATGCTGTGGCAAGATGCGAACTCGAACTGAAGCGAAGCTAACTGGACAAAGAAAGAACTATGACGTCACATAACTCGTGACGATTGCGTCATTTCACACGGTCACGAGTTGTGCAAGCACTGCACCAATGTTACGCATATTATTTTAGAAAATTAAATTGTAAAAATTCTGCCCTTAGCGTACCAAACTGGTTAGCATTATTTCACCATATTCAATGTAATATTGTACCGCCTCTTTTGCACCCAATACAATGTGTGTATCATACTACCGTCCCTATTGCACCCGATAAAATATGTGTATCACCTTACCGACCCTATTAAAACAGGTAAAAAATTGTAATACTCTAACCTCTGTTTTGCACCAGATACAAAATATGTATCACCGTATCGTAATTATTGCAACCGATACAATATGTGTATAACTGTGCCATCTCTATTGCACCCGATAAAATATGAGTATAACCGTACCGTGCTTGTTCCATGAGATACAAAATCTGTATAACCGTACGGTCACATTTGCAACAGGTACAATTTATGTAATAATTTCCCTTCTCTATTGCACCTGATAAAATGTGTGCATCTCCTTCCAGTCTATATTGCAACCGATGAAATTATTGGATCAACGTGCCGTCCCTATTGCAATAGATAGAATTATTTTATCTTTGCACCTTCCATGATGCACAATATGCAAATTTTGTTTGAGACTTCTTTACATTTTGCACCAGTTATAATATATCACAATATCGCCCATTTTGCAACCGATTATTGTATCAAAATACCGAATATTTTTAAAGTGTTTATTACAGTACCATCTCTACAGAACTGGATAAAATGTTTTTATTTCCTTGCCGCGATTTCTGTAACCGATGCAATGTGTTTATCGCGGTGCTGTAACTTTTCCGCCAGATAAAATGTTTGTAACATTCTACCGTGCTTCTTACACCAGATACAATGAGTGAAACAATGTACGGTAACTATTGCTAAAGATACAATATGTGTATCTCTGAGCCTTTTCATTGCATCCGATAAAATATGTGTATTGAAGTATCGTCACTTTTGCACCAAATACAAATAGTGTAAAAGTGTAACTTCCCTACTGCACCCGATAATATATATGAATCACAGTGACTTATCTATTGTACCAGATACAATTTGTCGCTGTACCGTCCCTTTTGCACACTATAAAATGTGCGTATCACAGTGCGTTTCTATTACACCCGTTACAATATTTGCATAACGGTACGCTTCGTATTGCTAGAGATATAATTAGTGATTCTCTGCACGGTTCCTATTGCAACAGATACAATATATGTATCACAGTGCCCTCTCTATTGCACCAGACACAATGTGAAATTGTGCCGTCCATATTCCAACGAAAACAATGTGTGTATCAAAATATATTCCGAAATTAACCCGATAACATTTGTGTTTCACTGTGCCGCTTCTATAGAACTCGATAAAATGTATCACTCTGCCGTAAATATTCAACAAGTTAATTTTTTTTATCCCTGTACCATACCTATTGTGGCAGATACAAATGGTGTACCACCGTACCGTACCTATTGCAAATGATACAGTTTTGTATCGTTGTGCCATTTCTATTAAACAATATAAAATATTTGTATGACTGTGCCGTCACCATTACAACCGATACAATATGTGTATAACCGTAGCCTTTCTATTGCACACAAAAAAATATTTGTATCACTCGTCGCTAATGAAAACGATACAATATGGGTGTCACATGCCTTCTCCGTTGAATTCGATAAAAGTTGTGTAACACTATGCCGTCCCTTTTAGAATTGCACAAGATAAAAAATTTGTATCAAAGTACTTTCCCTACTGAAAAAGTTACAATATGTGTATCACTGTGCTTTCTATATTGCACCCGATCAAATGTATGTATCACTGTGGTGTGTCTATTGCCACAGATGTATAGCATTTGTATCACCGTACCGTGACCCTTGCTACAGAAACAATGTTTGAATCGCCTTACCGTCTCTATTGCCAAAGATACAACTTGTGTATCACTGTACCATCAATATTGCAACCGAGAAAATATGTGTATTACTGTGCTGTCACTATTCAAAGCAATAAAATTTGTGT
>Ga0131853_10003693_pt1 | contig 27514 bp, 17 predicted proteins | sample TergutLab28metaG_FD_92764 | JGI IMG/M metagenome (GOLD analysis project Ga0131853, IMG submission 92764) | Labiotermes labralis P1 segment gut microbial communities from Petit-Saut dam, French Guiana - Lab288 P1 (version 2) (version 2) | ecosystem: Host-associated > Arthropoda: Insects >...
CCTATGCTATTCCCTCTTCTCAGCACGCTCGGCCTATGCTATTCCCTCTTCTCAGCAAGCTCGGCCTACGCTATTCCCTCTTCTCAGCACGCTCGGCCTATGCTATTCCCTCTTCTCAGCACGTTCGGCCTACGCTATTCCCTCTTCTCAGCACGCTCGGCCTAAGCTATTCCCTCTTCTCAGCACCTTCGGCCTACGCTATTCCTTCTCAGCACGCTCGGCCTATGCCATTCCCTCAATGTGCGCTCATTCAACTGCTACTTTCCTTCAGATTCCAATTCAATATTCTTCAAAAGGTACCGCATGTTCAACCTAGTTACCGTGCTCGTCAATGCAGAGTCTAATGTGTATATTCAGTCACTTCCTGGACAGCTGACATGGCACATTTGCTTCAATACATCATTATCAACAATTATTTCAGTTCCAACCAGAAAATCGCATTTCAAAAGAATCGTTTTCTGAGTTGCAATTATCGCAGTACGCACTTTACAACTACCGTGAACAGTACGAGGGAGACTCAAATGAAAACCTTAAAAGTGAGATAAAAATTCGAACCACAGCTCGATTGTCTTGTAAGTTTCAACAATGATACTCACGGTTTGAAGAGGGGCCGCCAGGTGGCAGTACGATACTATATAGAAAAATGAAGTCAGTGTGTACCTTTTGTGTTCAATACATTACGAGATAAAACATATTTAAGGTTTTCAGTTGACTCACCCTCGTACAAACTGAATTCTATAACGTATCCCCAGTGTCTTGTATTACAATGATTATCCACGAACAGTTAATTACCAAACGACCTTTGACGTCCGGCCACCTACTCCACCGAGAAATAGAAACCGACTCGATGTCGTGTTTATCTCATGTATCTTGATTACCGGACTTCCCACCGCGAGTTCTGGGTAAGACGGGGCAATGGATGATGTGGCTCTGAATTTAGGTGCTGACGACCCCGTGCTGGCTCAGGTGACGTTCCAGATTCTCCGCGGTCAAGCTGCGGAACATCCACAGCACAACAAAAGGTGGGCACTTTCCCTTCAGCGTCTCCGTCACTCTCATTATCCTCCACTCCTTCGAGTGTTTGTACCTGTACGATACTAATCGTTTAGAACTATCGAGACGAACCTAACACAAAATCATGACGTGAATTCAACCTAAAGTTCACTGGATGGGTGGTTCAAAGAAAATGATTTCGGATTTTCAAAAAAACCTTTATTACCCAAACAGAAATAATCATACTCAAAATGTTTGTGAACAAAGTGCTAAGGAAAGAATCTGCAGTTCAGGCAGAAATTAACAAGTAAAAGGAAAAAGCCGCACAATGAAGAAAACAGTTTGCAAGATTCGTCAAATAATACTAAGACAATAAAACCCAGTAAAATGAAATGGCTCTGCACGTGACACGCATGAAGAAATAAAAAGATACGCCATGTACGTACAAACGTAAATTGAGGCGCGTTCGCGTAACCACTGTTGCCGCTGAAAAGCATTAAGTATAACATACTCTGAGTGCGACTTATTATATTGTCATCTGTGGCCCGTCATTAAATATTCTGAGTGTGTCTGTAGGTTTAGTTACCCAGCATGCAATGTGCATGCGACTTATTATTTTGTCATCTGTGGCCCGTCCAGCTGTACCATATTTTTCTACACTATCTCGTAAACGGCACGATTTTCGGGGATGGGGAGGGGGATGGGATTTATTCAACATAAAACTGTATTTTGATTTTCTCTAGAACTTGTCTAAAAAATTTCTCAGTCTAAGAAGAAGTCAGCGAGATATCATAAATGTACCACATTTTCAAGTCATGCACCCGCTATTCTCGTCAGACTTTAACGAAACTTCAATTTTCTCCAACAGATTTTCGAACTAACACTCTGATAATCAAATTTCATGAAAATACGTTCAGTGAGAGCCGAGTTTTTCCACGCGGACGGACAAACGGACAAGAAGACAGACACAGCGAAGCAAATAGTCGCTTTTCGCAATTTTGCAAAAGCGCTTAAAATTATAAACAATACTTTCGTCAGTCACATGAGAAATCTAAGCGTAGGCAGCAAGACGTTAGAATTTATTTCAAATAAATGCAGACCTTGTGAACACAGTGACCACTGAAGTGCAAATTCTATCAACATAGTAACGAATCTTGCAAAATAAATGGTATGGAATTTGTTCATGTGTTTCTCAAATAAGAATTATGTTCCTAGATTTGAAGAAAGCTTACGAATCATAGAATCACCGTATGTTTTAGTACGCTAATGGAGACCTTTACATTGTACAAGATTTTTTTAATGTCTTGCTGACCGTACATCTCAGTATAATCTTAGTAACTAACCAACTTAATGCACAAAATCTAGTTTTATAAAAAGTTTATTATATGCCTCTACATGTTTCTAGCACTATGTGCTCATCATCAGGAGGTCAAAATTGTATTATACAGCATCTAGTATCATCACACCTGTAGGTGGCCGTCCCGTGCACAGGTTGAGAGAGGTTGAGTCCTCTCTCAACCTGTGCACAGGACGGCCACCTACAGGTGTGATGATACCAGACGCTGTATAAAACAATTCTGACCTCCTGATGATGAGTACATAGTGCTCGAAACATGTAGAGGCATATAATAAACTTATTATAAAACTAGATTTTGTGCAATAAGTTGGTTAATTACTAAGATTATTGTACAAGACTTTCTCCTTGGTGAAAAGTTTGGTTATGTCAAAATATTTTTAAGCATAGATTAAGAATAGTCCATCGACAATGTTCGATCACCTGCCCTGTTCTTTCAAAACTCCATTTAATATAACTACGAAAAACAACAGCATATGTAACAGTTTACACGTATCTGGCTTATAGAATGGGAAGCGCGCACCTGTAGGTTAATACAGTGCAAAATGTCACTCAGCCATTGGTCAGATCGCCATATCGTACACCCTGTGGTCCAGAAATCGTCACACCACATGCGGTCGACATCCCTATGTGTTCATTTAAGTATAGTTTTAACCATTTTCTTTGAAAATGGTGCATAATATACAATTTTCAAATCCAGATTAAAATTCAGCAGGTGCAAATTCACTGAACTCGCCCATTTTTAAAGAAGGGAACAAGTTGAATCCAAAGTACTTCTTCACTCCGTCAACACAACTACACCAGTAACAATCCTTTCTGTTTACAGTACTAGCTATCGTTGGTAGCAACGTCTGTGTCCATACTGTGTACGTCAAAAAGAGCCAAGCTGAAAATATTGTTCGATGGAAATCCCCTTTAGGTCATGATATTATTTAGGTTTTATGTTAGAAGCATACGGAGGGGGAGCATATTCTGCTAATTTACTTATTTAATAAATTTGAATAATATATATGCACTAGCATTTTGACAGTTTATAATCAGTCCGATAGGTGCATTTACTTCATGACTTTTTATTAGCCCTTTTACAGTTGGGGGAGGGGGGTCAAGTTAGTGTATTCCACCTATAATCTTTGAATATCATTATGTTGCTATCAGGTAAGTCTTTTTCTAAATGTTTTTTGGGAAGAAATCAGCAAGGTTCGTATTAAAGAAAAATTATTATTTGCGGATTCATCAATACTATACTGACATTCAGCCTTGTCAATTAAAATAACTGTATTTCCCTTATACGCATTCGTGATTAGTGCATTATTATTATTATTATTCCTTCGTGTGTACTTCCTCTGTTTTATAATTCTTCCTTTTGTGAAGACTACTCAGTTGTTCCAATTACTTAGGTTATTGTATCACGTGTACGGCTTTTATATATTTTGTTGTATTGTTTTAACGTATCGCGAAGTCTTGTTCTTGTGCAAGTAACAAACAGCAATTTCTAACGCCAAATTTCCAAAACAGTTTTTTTTTGGGTGATGGTTACTTATCACAGAGTGCCCAAAGTTCCTTTCGAAAAAGTTATATCAATTTTACTGACGACTCTAGAATCAGAATTATTCTGTTGCTCAATTTCTCCTGTTTTATTCGTTGTTAACCCTTTAAACACAAAACACAAACTGTTTTAAACACCCAGTTCGTACCGCGCTGTAAACACTTATCATCTCTGCTACAAAAAACAATCAGTTTTTGTTACAAAGGGCAAAAATTGTTGCTTGTTTTGAGATAAATACATAATACATAAATACAGTGTGGCCAAAATGTAGAATTTTGAATGTTAAACCTGCTGGTGCATCACGTAACAGGTAAGTGGGCTTTGAAAGGTTAAATTATCCACTTTTTCAAGCACGCTACATTTCTTATCTAATTCAATTTCATTAATTGAATATTCAATTAAATGCCACTAACTTCCCCAGTCTTTAGTTACATTCATAATGTACTTGATATTTATTTGGTTTAATCTACGATGTAATTATTTTGAAAGGTAACGATATTATTCTTAATTTGTTCCACCGCTGTGATGTAGAATTTGCTGAAAAAAAAAGAGCCTAAGAAAATTGCAGTCATGGAACCGAACCGAAGAGAATCAAACCCAGACTACTCGACAATAGCCGATGGTATTCTTTATGGTTTATTTTACGACCCTGTCAGTATCTGAGAATTGTACACTATAGCCTGACGGGTAGGATGGCTGGTGAATGACGAATTTGAAAGAATCTGGGCAAAAAACCGACTGTTGTTGTCTAACTGCTGGACCACCAAGACATCTGCCCCAAGGAAAAGAGGAAAACCACAAAAAGAACTCAGTCACGACGGACTATGTCCGAAGTAGATTCGAACGGGGCACCTCCCGAGTACAAAATCGGTAGCGTTGCCATTCGAACCAACTTGCTTGAAAACTGCCGAAGGTAAAACTATATGCGTACACTCCTTGTAATTTGAATATCTATTAATTGCACAAATTTGTTGATGAAAGTAACTGTTGTTACGTTTCATCCAGTCACTTCAAGCAGATGTAGGCCGATGAAGCCCCCTTGCGTAATGCACCGACATCCAGCCCTACAAACATGCGCTGATGGTCATTCCCACGTAATGTAACTACACAACACACTAAAATGTAGCTTGACTAAAGGGACAGCCTACTGGTCTCGTATTTACTGTCTTGTGATCAAATGCTGTTGACTATAATTTTGCCTGTTGTTTTGCATGGGTGTGAAACGTGGTCGCTCACACAGAGGGAGGAACATAGGCTCAGGAGGATATTTAGGGCTAAGAGGGACGAGGTAACGGGGCAGTGGAGAAGAGTGCATAATGAGGAGCTTCATTATCTGTGCTCCTCACCAAATATTATTCGAGTTATCAAATCAAGAACATGGACGAGGCATGTAGCACGTACGGGAGACAGGGGCGGTGCACACACGGTTTTGGTGGGGAAACCCGAAGGAAGGAAACCACTTGGAAGAACTATGCCCAGATGGGAGGATAATATTCGCACGAATCTTCAATAAGTGGGATGGGGAGGCAAGGACTGGATTGATCTGGCCCAGGATTGGGGACAGGTGGTAGAAGATTGTGGGTGTAGTTATGGTTCCAGAAAATGCGGTGAATTTGACTAGCTGAGAATCGGTTAGCTTCTCACTGCGGACTCTGCTCCATGGAGTTAGATCGCCTTCAGTTAAATCAGATTGTACTTACCGCTTGCAAAATCCCTACGGTCATAAAAATGCACAGCCCGTCATGAGAAACTAACACTTACTCAGCTAGTGTAAAAAAATCCGGGTAACTTATGAAATATTAAAATTTCATCACGTCATTCAGAGCGGCCCACCATTGCTCCCTATCTTCACTCAAACGAATACAGCACACACACCCTCCCATCTCAGATCGATCTAATATTATGCTCCCATCTATGCCTCGATATTTTGCGTTGTATAAAACTTTGCCAATGTGACCCACAGTTACTGCCCGCATTAGAACGATTAGACTCAGACAAGGGTGCTAATACCCTAAACACGTGGGTCCGAACGGTGATACAACTTGGCCTTACAAATAATCCAGCGAAACCAAACACGTGCGAATACTGCAAACGGCAAGTACTTCCACCAAATTACAAACTACAACAAACTTTTAGCACAACGACCTGTATGACACACGAACTTGCAGGGACATAAAAAGGAATAAAATCAACAAGACGAAGAACGATGAATGTCACGCAGATCAGTGGCGTTGGGGGGTGAATCTGAAATGACATATAGAAGCACTATCGCGTTCACAACGAAAAATTACAAAAACGCGATCTGAATATGGGGAATCCTGTTGTGTTGTGGTAGAAACGCCTTAGGATATTCAAGCCGAAAAATGCAGCTGTATCATAATAAAAACGTTTGCCTAGTAGAACCACACATATGCTGGGCGCACATCCAGGAGTGCTCGCGAAATATTTATCGGAGCGAAAAATTTTGCGAACAGAAGTTGCTGGTAAGAATGAAGCACATTCCCCGTCAGAGTTACGGTGTTAGAGATAATTAAACAAAAGGAGTTTTATGCTGTGTCACCGCGTAACTCTCTAATACCTGTGGCATTATATCTGATCACTTTGACGCACAGTGCAATCTCGATTCTCCGGATACCCGACTCTTCGAGGTTCCAGTTCGGTCAAGCCGAGCCTTTAAAAAAAACCTTTTTGCGTCTTAAATCAGAGGGAAGGTTCTGACTTCTTGACAACGTAACTTAACCGCGTGTTGTCTATTACTATTCTAATGTTACACTACCGTATACTGTATATAGGGCTTCTAATGCAATGTCATGTACAAAGTTCATTAATCACCAACACCAAAGCAAAAGACAGTGCGTAAGCAAACAAAACTAAACAGGTAGAACCGCTGGGCAGCACCTGTATTCCGCGTCGCCCGAGCTTTTCGGTAGTTTGATGAAACCTCGCTCCCGTTCACCTCGAACTACAGAGTTCCTTATGTATTTTATATGACAGTACCAATTGTCGACATTCACGAACTAGAAATCTAGAAGCAGTAGCACGGCAAGAACTATTACGCTATACGTGCATTCCCTAGCACGTCCATTTCAGGTTACATCAGAAGGCTGAGCCAGGTCTAGAGGATACTTAGCCACGGTATTCTGTATAGCACGGTGCATGATTACCATCGAGTAGGGGGGGGGGAAGCGGTTATCTCTAAGACGATGGTACCTGCCTACCAAGCTAAAAGGATTTACATTCCAGAAGAATGTGACTAACTTCATGGAGTGGAGTCCTACCTCAGAATATAAACGGTCCTCAGCAAGTCAATAAATTGCCAGCACTTTATGGAACCAGATGGTTCATAACTGCAACCACAACCGTCCGCCACCTGTACCCTAACCTGGGCCAGATCAGTCCAGTCCATGCCTCCCCATCCCTCTTCTTTAAGACTCGTTTGAATATTATCCTCCCATCTAGGCATAGGTCTTCCAAGTGGTCTGCTTCCCATAGGTTTCCCCACCAAAACCGTGTATGTAACTTTCCTGTCTCCCATACGTGCTACATGCCCCGCCCATCTCATTCTCCATTTGACCATCCGAATAACGTTTGTGAGTACAGATCGCAAACCTCCTCGTTATTTAATGTGTGGGTGTGTGTATGTGTGGGTGTTTTGATAATATCTGTATTTGTATTTACTGTGTTCTTGTATTGTTTCGTTTATGTGTATTTATTCTTTTTATGCTTCTGTTTAGCTTTGTAAGTTATGTATTTTTTGTTATGTTTATGTATTCTTATTATTATGTATGTTATGCTCTGTATATTCTGTTTTCATCGTGCCAACTGGCACTCTTCAGATACCCTGACAGGTTTTTCCGTGCTTTCTCTTCAGTTGTAAGGCAAATGCCACGGTACAACCCGCACTCTTCCCAAATTAATTGTGTTGTTCGGTGTATTGTTTGTATGTAAATGTGTACTGTACTGCTGCCAATGGGTGTCAACCCAATTGAAGTTAACAAATATATCTATCTAGTCTTCACCACTCCCCTGTTTCTCGTCCCTCTAAGGCCCAAATATCTACCTCAGCACTCTATTCGCGAACGCCCTCAGCCTATGCCCTCCCTCTATGTAACGGACCAAGCTTCACACACAATAACAACAAGAAGAAGCCAGAAGACTATCACAAATATACGAGTGCCAAACTCTGTACTGAGTGCGCGCCAGCGTTTGCAGTACTATGACACAATTACGCACGAAGACCACCACTTACGTGTATTCACGTAACAGATAACTGGTTCCAGGTCCTGCAGTTCGTTTTCTTAGTACAGACCCATACAGTTTCTCTGCATACTTAATATACGCTGTGACGATGTACGACGGAGTGGAGACAGAGCTCCACACGCTCTTGACCTCAACACTAGAGGGAGATGTAAGCACAGCTTCACTCCAGTCGCTTTATCACCGGAAAGGAGCCGGAACTGAACCCCAATTCCTCGTTCGTCCAGCCCGTAACCTGTTCGCTTTTTATGGACAACCGTTGAATCAACGTGACGAACATCGGAATCTGTCACGAATCGAAACTCGACCGCAGTCCTTGATCGTTTCATACCTGACCTTTAGTGCGGCTTCAAGCAATGACACACAGATACAGGGGGCAGTGACGTAAGCTGTAACACCCCACGCGAGATTCTTGACTTCGCGACGTTGAGAATTTATACCGTGGTCTTCTGTGTTACCAACGTTCCAAAGGGGCATACACTTCCAAACTACTTATACCGCACGACGACACAACAAAGGCATGAAAGTGGACCCACTATATAGAATATCCACCTTTCTTTCGCCAAAAGTACTTCACAAAAAACGGGCACTCTGTAAGTCAGAACCACACAGAGCTGAACAGAAGGAACGGAAGTGATAAGCGTTTTCATAATATCTATATTCCGTACTCTGAACGTGGCATTCAAATAATTCCAACTAAATGTACTTACAGTTAACAAACATAATGTACAAATTTATACATGCCAATTTCATGGAGCGGTATAATATTAAATTCAAAATTATCTATTCCGTGCACTTTGGATCACGTTTTTGGTACATAAAATGAAAATGTACAATGCTGCGTTTTCAAATTTCCTTTGCATTATGGCATAAACTCTCATACATGTTTCGGTTTAAATAATCCATCCTCAGGGATAATCAAGCACGAAGAATCCTCTGGGCTTGATACGCCCAGAGGATGGCTTCACTTTGTGCTTGATTCTCCTTGAGGATGGCTTACTTAAGCCGAAACATGTAGGACAGTTTCATATTGTTCTTCCCGTGCATTTTGACTTGATTTACAAACTCTATCAGCAAATGCACAATTCTGTAAATTACGTACTTTACTAACAATTAGCTCCTACACATTTCAACAACAAATTATACCATCATTTCATAATGGCAATTTAAATACTGTATATTTTAACTAAAATTGCACACTGATATATACGATTACCGTAAAAATATTTTATTCCTACGCGTTTTAACAACAACAGTGTAAGCTCCCTGAGGATAGCGACTGCGCCGGAACGTGTGGAAGAAAAGTAATACTACAATACATAATATATTGAATTGCGCATTTGTTGTGCTGGCAGAGTTTGTAAATGTAAGACAGTGTATAAAATGAGATAATGCAATATACGTTTGCTTACTGTAAGTGTATTTAATTGGAACTACATAAATAAAACGAGGTGACCATCATTTGAAATAACGCCACGGCAGACAAAGTCGTACGAATGGACAGCCCTGATATCCACTAACCTCACAAGAACCTGATGAACTCCAAAGCAACTGCGTAGGTTTACGCTCGGGGCGGCCTCACTAGTCTGCGACCACCGAAGATAACCACAAATATATATTTGCAGCACAATAATAATTTAGAAGCTACGTATTTTGAAAACATTATTTTGATTAGTTTGATCCACGTTCTGTCCTTTGACGCCGGTATGTGATGTAATATACTGCAATGAGTACACCGTCTGTACTCTCGTGTTTTGGATATACCGGGCGACCATCGATGCTGTTAGCTTGCAGTGAACTTAATACCGCTCATAAACGCGGTCCAAAGCCGGCAGGACGCTGTAAGATAATGATCTATGCCTTGCGACTGACTGACAGCCGCTTGAGTAACGGGCTCAGCTGAGTAGGCGCGTCTCCGCCTTTTATACGATGACGGAAACAGAACCGATTTCCAAGACCGTAGACCGTGTGTACAGTGTTTGTGTTTTTAGACTTGACGATGAACCAATTCCAAAAACTGAGTGATTCTAGATGCGATATACAAAGGTCACAACTGAAAAAGAAAAGTATTTTCTTTCTTGCAAAAAAAGTAACACCACGGAGAAGTACCCACATTGAGAAGTGAGTAGCTGCCATTTAAAGGACTATAAAGTTAAACCGTCATTGACGACAGACCGGGCCATTCGGTACTACACCGCGCCAAATGAATGCAGACCACAAACCCATGAACTGTGCCTTTAAAATATATTTTAATATTATCCCCCACTTACGCTTGAGTCGTGGGTCAGGATAGCTCAGTCGGTATAGCGACTCGCTACGGGCTGGACGGTCCAGGGATCGAATCCCGTTGGAGGTGAGATTTTCCGCACCCGTCTAGACCGGTCCTAAGGCCCACCCAGCCTCCTATACAATGGGTACCGGGTCCTTCCCGGGGGTAGAGCGGCCGGGGTGTTGCGTTAACCACACACCACCTAACGCCTAAGTTAAATAAAGAGTAGAGCTATACCTCTACTCCCTCTTTGGGCCTTCGTGGCCTGTTCTAGGATGAACTCTACCTTTACCTTTACGCTTGGGCCTCCCACGTGCTCTTCTCCTTAAGTTTCTCCGAACAAAATTGTGTACGAATTTCTCGCCCGTTCCCACGAGTCCATCACTACGCGATCGAATAATTCTCCTTGATCCGATCACCATAACAATTCAATTCAATTTTTGTTTAGTAACGTTTCGAGTTAACAGCCAGGCGGCCAATTACAAAAAAGCACAACACACAAACATAAATAGTACTTCATTACGAATTCATTACGACAACGTATACGAAAATTATTATTATTATTATTATTACTGTCCTGTTATTTCCTTCCTCTTATTTTCAAACGTACTACATCGATGTTCTTTCCTTGGGATAAAAGACAATTTTCATACGCGTATAAAACAGAGGTGAAATATAATTTGTGTGACGCGCACAGCTTTTTCGGGCAAGAGAGGGGGCACACAGAACACTCCGAACTAAACGGCAGAAATTACTTCCAAAATTTAATGTGCTAGTTAGGTTGTCTCTGCGACGGGCCGATCCCTCGTCCAGAGAGTCCTACCGAGTGTGTGTGTGTGTGTGTCCTTGAGTGTCATCAGATGCAACAATATCCCTCTACACCTATAATGAGTAGACAGAAAGAGGTCATACTAAGAAAGAAAGACTCAATGTGCTAATGACCTATTGTGCCATGTAATTTTCATTCGTTATTGTTGTTTCCAAATATGTCAACACGGCCGATATGTCGGATGTTTTATTCTCTGCTTCATACTGCACCACATGCTGGCTCCGTTATGCCAATGGAAGCCACTCAAGGAACACGATGTCGGACTGGCGGACTTATAAGAAGGCAGTCACAATACCGGCAAATAATCCACTGTCCTCGAGTGACGTAAAAGCTTCGAACAACACATACCTTTTCTTATGGTATAGCAGGGACGCAAAAACTTTCCAAAAATCTAGAAGCCACCTCAAAATTCTAGGCGCCACAAGTGTGACACAAAGCAAGTTCCAAACTGAGGATCCGCAAATATCAGGCGCCATCAGACAAAATTTGCTCGCCATGGCGACCGGGATTTGAGCACACCAGTGGTAGTGTCTTATGTCATATACAAACACGCCGACCGTGCAAAAAATTGAGTTGTTCTCGGTTTGATGGCAATAACAGAAACATAACTTGCGGCAGGAATGTCCAATTTAGTGATACGTGATAGTGTAGATCACGTATGTGTAAGAGAAACTGCTTGTAAATACGCAACTGAAACTACGGCGAAGGCCTGAAACTTCGAAGCTGTGTAACTTAGGGCAAATTTAACGCAGAATGTATATTTAGATAATAAACTCCTCATAAAATTAACACCAATAATATAATAACAGAGCTGTACAAATCTGCACAGTAGGCAAGCCAGCTCTGTGGGTTCTGCACCGATCGCCTTGTTACTATTATGACAAACCGCGGTGACTGGGTGACAATCAACCTCTAGATTTCTAAGCCTTAGAAATGACGAGATGAGTTGTGTGAGAAAGAGGCTGTCTTACCGCAGTCGAGGAGTTCATACCATAATAAATTTAATGCACAGTTACAGGATCTTAAGACCGGCACTGCTGACGAGGAACTCGTAACGTCAAGAGGAGACGCACCATAAACTGACAAGAACAGGTCTGCAAGTCAGTAAAAAAAATACTAAATCTCAAGCTTCGCATGTACATACTATTCGAGAAGCCACTAACTGATGTCTGCGGTGATCGTGGAAACTTCGGATGATCCGAGTGAGTAACCCGAAAGATATCAACCTGACTGAACTTCTCAGGGAGTATGGCGGAGGTGTACCAGTCTCAGTACAATAATATAAACAGCCAACTAGATGCAACAATAACAGATTTTATTGATAATTACAATCAGCTCAACCAGTTCCACCTCATCCTTGTCACCAGCAGGCAGCATCGCCGGTGCATTATACCACAAGCTGTAAACACAGTCTAGTGCTCCTGTGGATGGGCGAAATTATCGCCCGAAACATGTTGAGCTGATTGTAATCATCAATAAAAACTATTATTGTTGCATCTAGTTGGCTGTTTATATTATTGTATCAATGACGCACGGTCACACAAACATCAAATTCAGTCTCAATACGTTGGACATTAAGCAACCCCTAAAGAGAGGGCTCCGATGGAAACAGCTAAACCAAACCAATTGCCAGTAATATCAAATTAAGGAACTTGACATTTGAGGGAATAAAACAAAAGTTTCGGCCAATGCACCCTTTGCTCCATATTTACAAATGAAATTATACTCCACTACAATAAACCCTGCCTCCAACACGACAGAACAAATCTATTCGGTGAATCACAAAACACAAAAACCAGTAAGTCAGAACAAAAATCTTTAATATCAAGGACATTTAACTTCATAACGGATGCTGTCTTATTTAATAAATCAAATTCCTGACAAGACAGGTACTTAAAATAAACCTTACACATTTCAGTTGAGTACCCCCATTCTTGGCAGTCACGACTATATGCTAGCTACTCTCGAAAGACTTCTTTTTGCTTTATACGTGTTTCTTGTTTGTGTTTTGCTGTCCGTTTCGGGAACAATGTCCATATCGAGGAGAGGATGGTCCATCATGGAAACGACTGCTAGTGTTAGACGGCAATGACCTCCGGGTTCGCTGGTGCAGAACACAAGAAAAGGCGAGGGGAAGGAGAAGAAGCAGAAACGTGAACATTACAAAACACGAATAACAAAGAAAGAAACAAGAAGAAATAAACACATTAAGGAAAAAAGTACATAAAAATGTAGAGGTATAGTGATCAGGGAAGGTACGACCTTGAGAACAGCCTTGCTCGGGTCATTTCCCGGCCGACTTGGAGGAATGGTTCTTGACGGAGGTGGCAACTGCAGGGGAAGAGACGTGCATTCCTTTCTTGTTATGCTGACTGATCTGGGGGATTTTGTTGCGGCAAGCCACGATTGGACTCTCATCACCAAGGTAGGCCAATGCTCCCTCACTTGCTGATATTATCACACACTGCACATCCCATGATCCTGCAGAAATGACCAGGCATATTGTTTGCTGCCACTGCAACACTCTTCTTCCTTTTTTGCTTCTACTATATTTTCATCTCAGGGATATCTTGTCAAGAGGCAGCGAAAGATCATTGGTCCGTCTTCCAAAAGTTAAAACATTACACGTTACTTTCAAATGGAACGGACAGGATTCTAATTAGATGATGATCACTAACAATCACTTTAACTCCTTAACGCCACTTACAACTGACGCCTACAACCTCCAGGAAGCTGAGGTACACCGCATAAACAGGAGCTTCATAATCTGTACGCCTCGTCAAATACTGTAAGGATGATTACATCAAGGAAGATGTGGGCTGGGCATGTGGCACGCATGGGACAGAGAAGAAACTGACATACAATTTTGGTGCGAAACCTTCAGGGAAACAACCTGAAAGACATAAGCATAGATAGGAGGACAATACTAAATGCATTTTAGAGAAATCAGACGGGAAGAAGTGAGCCGAATTCATCCGGTTCAGGACAAGAACCACTTGTGCCATGTTGATAATAAATAACCAAACCTTCGAACTCCACAAAGTATGGGGAATTTACTGATCACCTGTGAAACCATCAGCTTGTAGAGAAGGTCGGTGTTCCGAACAGATATCTGCATTTCTCCATACAACATATTTGTGTTTTGTACGGTGCTCACAATAAACAGTGGTTGTTGATGCAGCATTAAGCAGGCCTTACGATGCTGAGGCAGAATGTTTACTATGAGGTGGGAACTGATCTTTACATATAATTTTGATGAAATTCACGTTTAAAATGTTTTAAGAGCCGTGAAGAATCAGTGAGAGCGAATGCGTACCGCAGTTAAACTGTGCAGCATAGCCCACATATTTTCCTGTGGTACATGTAACAAGAATTCTAAAAATTCATCATGGATAATTCTTAGATCTGATCAAAGACCAGCGTCACTCCAAGCCTCCTTCTCTTCATCAGTACCTCGAGTACTGAACTCATATCTACACAGCCAGTACGTACGCAAAGAATCTTATGGTGAAAAAGAATAGGGTGCCTGCATTCATAAACGGAATATTCATTATGACTGACCATGCTGATTACAAAAACAACAATAAATCTAACCAATCCATGCAACATTTTCGGTTATCATGTATTTAATGCAATTGTTTTAGCGGGCAAAATAATTTTTAGTTTGACAATATTTATAATAAATTCGGATAATAAGGCTAACCAAATACAATACTCAAAATCCGAAACCAACTTTCACTCAGCGCATTTTCTCCAATTGCGCCACGTAATGTTTCAGTCGGAAGGCGTATTCTTCACAAAATACCATTACGTTGACAGCAATACGGCGGATTAAATGGGATAACATGCAGCATACATGGCGGAGTGGCAGGTGTAAACAGGAGCATAACATGACAGTATCTACAGGAAAAATGATGTGGAAGAGTCCCTGGATTCAGGTGGCTCACAAAGGGCGCAGCAGCGGGCATTTGTGAATAGGATAATGACCCTCTTACAATTAACACAAAGACGGAGAATGTAAGAGTATTGAATACACGCTAACCATGTGTTAGCACAATTTCCCTCTTAAAGGGGGAAAAAAATTATACGATAAACATGCGTGTCTGTCTGTCGGTCTCTCTCTGTACATGTTCCTCCTCTAGGCTTCTCAACCACTGTGGTGAGTAGCATGGAATTTGGTATGCATGTTTTGTCAATGAAAGTCATCAACACGACGTACTTCCCTGCACTACAACAATATGATGAAGGAAGCGACACGGTGTCGAGAAGATATATGGTACTAGATCTTCCAAAAATGTGCAACTACTGTTACGGTAATTTTATATAATTTAATATAACAACCTGGCAGCCGTGCAAATTCTTCGTTACCTGTCAACTGATGGAAATAAATACAATACGGTTTGGGGGAAGACCATAAACATAAATATACACATCAGATATGAAACACTGTTTGCACGTCAGACACTACAAACGCGGTGTTGGCGCAAAACTTTGAGGTTAGCCTACATCCGGCAAATTAAAGGTACTCAGGTTATGCACTTACGTGCTAAGCTCTTCATAAGAACAAAATTAAACAATACTAACAGTAACATACATGTAGGGCTAGAAATTTATGCAAGAAAAAGGTAGGTTTGTTTAAGTTATACAGTCCCTACAAAAGTCAACCAACTCTACTTCCTTAGCAGCTAAATAGCGCATACTCGAGGGGTTTCTCTTTTTCTTTTCACGCAGAATTTACAATGGTTCACAATATAAATATTTACTATTCACCATCAACACAACTAATCACGTTGTATATATATATATATATATATACATTATATTACATTATAGTACACAAATGTGTGGCTCCGTGTTCCGACCAATTACGTGGTCATCTAAGGCCATTCGGATGAATTTTACTTTGTCCAATGGCCTGAAGATCACCATATAATAGGTCTAAAATCTAACCACACATTTATATAATATAATATAACATGATTAACAGTGCTGATGGTGAATAATAACCTATTTATAATTTATGCAATAAAACGGGATGTCTAAGATAGAAATTAATGGCTCAAAAATATGAGTAAACGCATGAAGATGATGAACTATACAACGAACGAGATGGCAAGAGGAGGATCTTTTAATATACAAACTACAACGGAATTTGTTTTACTTCGATCCAATCAAACGCGATGACTAGTATGAACACATCGCCTGACTTGATAATGAGGTTCTCTTCAAGTAACTCCATCCACAATGTACGCCACTACGCCTCGTTGCTCCAAAAGGAGGGATCTATCAACTTCTAAAAGCTTCTTACAACATACGTCCTAAGCAGGCCGAAATGTGGGAATATACACTTGTGTGAAAATCACGCAACACTAGAGGCACAGGTATAAACCGAAGCTGATGGCGACCATAAGGTGTGACTTTCACGCAGCAACACGATATAAGTTGGACAGAATAACCGTACATGTACTAACGGCGATACTGTGCCTAAAGAGCATTCAGAGGATACTACACGGGTTGTGGGTGCGTATCCTGAACACAGACTGTGTTGCAAACATGAAGTTGAAAACGTCAGAACCTAAATGAGACAAGTTATAAAGTTATGGAGAAAACTGCGTAATCATATGTACTACTCGCCAGATATTACATTATTCAAGTCAGCCTGATAAAGGCTGCGGATGTAGCACGCAACAGGCACGATGAAACCACACAACATTTTTAAGGATAAACCTGAAGAGACGGGAGCACTTGGAATACCCAGAAGTAGATGAGACGATAATATTAAAGTAGGCCTTAGAGAAGCAGGGTGCGAACGCTGTGGGCTGGATGCAGCTCATATAACACACGTGTACAGAAATCGAAACGTGTTGGCACCTACACTAAACTACCACCCCATACAGCCGCCATGTAAATTAAGGCACTAGTCATGTCGTGGGACCATGTTTCTTATGCCTTCGTCGAAAAAGGTCGCCACCAAGCCTCTCAGACAGTCCTGCAAAACGCCTTTTGTCCCTCAGAATGTGGCCGACCAAAAAGTCTTGAGTTGAGAAATAAGTGACGCACTTGGAACAAATTCGGAACTGTATGGAGGGTGCTCGAAAATTTCCCACGTGAAGTGTTCCAGTAATGCGCTTGTACAGGAGGCGGCGTCTGATCACGCGTTGTCCTGACTTCTTTGAACAACCGGCACCATTTCCTCACATTCCCTTCGTTCACTGCACCTACTCCATACACTTCAAAACTTTGCCTGTAGATTTCCGCCAGGTGAACATTTCTAGAGTTTAAAAATCGTATCGCCAAACGCATTTCACAGGTAGTCGGACTCTTATTTTCGTGTCCATCTGTACGACAAATTAAAAAAAATTGGTGAAACCGTACTTACGCAATACATGTCGCTAATTTGCGCCAAGAGTGTCACAATTCAAAATTTGGCATTTTTTGAGTTACTGGTATAGACAGTAACGTTTGCAGATGCACTTTTAATAGGTACAGTGTCATAACGTAGTTTGCAAAACTCGCCGCTGGAGAGCAGTTGAGTCGTAGCTGCACTCATAAAAAAATCACAGCGCTTCATAACCTTTCAACGTTTCACCTGAAAAATCACAAATTTTGAGTTGTGACACTCTTGTTGCAAATGAGCGACGTATTCCCCTTGACATATAGAAGACATTCATGGGAAGTGGACGCATCATCTACGCAGCCAATATGTAAGATCGGCTCTTACTTTCTGGACGCGCCTCGTAGATCCCTGACGAACTGTTGTGAATACAACGAACGCAGAACTTATTATTAGCTCTGAGACTATCGGCTTTCAATACATATATATATATATATATATATATATACATTTATTTATTTATTTATTTCACTGCAAATGGCCTGTCCCCCGGTGGCAGTAGTTATTATGCATGTTCAGAAATATGAAATAAAAATAACATAAATATGAAGTAAGGATCTAATAAATTTAAGTCTGGAGGGCTACATGAGAAGCATGCAGTAGCAACTTGGAGTCTTGGGAACCATCTCTGCATTCGTTTATAGACACAGGGAAACCAAGAAAAACCTGTGCCGAGGTGGCCGGTCGCAGGACCTTCCGGATACAGACTTATAGCCAGCAATCCGGCAAAAAATATATATACATATACATACAAACATATATATATATATATATATATATATATATATACACACACACACACACACACACACACATACAGGGTGGGCCAAAAGTAGGTATACAGTAATTAACTATATACTGTAAACCTACTTTTGGCCCAGCCTGTATATAGTTGCCGGATTGCTGGCAGCTAAGTCAGTTTTATATACATATATATATAAACCTGACTAAGCTGCTTACGGGTACGAAAAATGTGACAATTCAGCCTGTTTTCTGGGTTATGACAACGTGTAGCTTAGTAGGTAGTAACCACCTTTTCGTAGAAACTTGCTACCTATATGTTTAATGCCGAAGATGCAAGCAGAAAGTTTCCACAACATGTTGCTAACATCCTGTGTGATTATATGGTGCTGTAACACAGAGTAGCAATGTGAATGTTCACCGCCGTAAAAATCTTAAGACTTAGCAACGCAACAATTCATTTACTGGGGAATACGACAGCCTCCGACACTATATTTAGTCCTGTGTGTTCAACTCAATATATGTACACTATTTTCAGAATTATATGCAAAACTGTGGCCCTGACAGACATCATGTGTGCCTATTTATGAGAGGGCCTATGTTTAAATCCATAACGTTTCTGAACCACAGAAACCTTGTACCTTATTGTGCAAAGTATGAGTTAATGGTCAGGCGTTACTACGTTAGGCAGACACGGAAGTACTTAGGCCCTACATGTTTTGCATATCAGAAGACAAAACAAAAGTCATGGAAATTGGAAGTTTTTATCATCAAACGTCCAATACGCTTTCTGCAGCACGAAGTCGTATTATTTGGTAAAAATGTTTCGGAGAAACCTGATGCCTGCATCAACGTATCCCGGATAGGACGTAACCACACGGCGTAGCATCCCAAATGCAGTAAACCTAACGGTCTCCGCCATGTGCACCAGAAGTCTCAAATCTAAAAAAACATGGATTTTGAAATACTTAGCTTCCTGGCACACTCAAAATGCTTTCACCAAAAGACTCGTACAATTAATATAAACTAGTGAATTACACACTACAAGACTACCGTTCCCATAATATAGCCCGCCACTGTCATAAAGATTAATAATCTTACTTATTTTGATTAGTCAATACTTTTTTGCAGTCACACATTGTGAAATTTACAGGCTTAAGAATTAAAATACATAACTTCCATAACTTGTACTACTCATGATATTAATTCTCGTACATACTATTTCAAGTCTAAATTCGTCAAATAAGTTTTTACTATTTAATTACACACACCAACACATGCACACACACATACACACACACACACACAAACACACACACACACACAAATATATATATATAATTTAAGAAGTCTAAAATTTACATTAAAATATTTAAAACGCTCCTACATGTTTCGATCACACGATCATCCTCAGGGAGCATATACTGTTCCTTGCTAAAGGTATAATTTAAAACACTCAGTGAATTACTTCGTTATGTTAACTTTGGTGCTGTGGCAGCATGTCGTGCGTTTGTGTGTGAGTTGTATCTTGTTAAAAATAAGAAAAAGTTTTTACTACTTTTACGTGGTGCGTCCCGGCATAAGAAAAATAATCACAAACACCACAAGACATCAAGAACAGCTGTCATTTTCTCGGTCGATCTACAAGAAGCATTAAGTGTCCGGTTTAACACAGGGTACTGTTTTCACATGCGTATAACGTTTTTAATTTCGACAGTGGTTTATAAATTAAGGGGTGAAGGGGGGAGGGGGCTTGGGAGCATAACAAAAGAAAAGTGAAATAATCGACAGTCCTGCAAGCAACAAACAATCTGAGAAATAAAAAAAAATGCCGAACTAATAACATGTTTAGCTATGAAAAATAATTTGATGAGCTAAACCAGAAGCTAGCGTGTAGGTCCTCGTGTTCTATGTCCTGCAGAAATGCTTCATAATGGCGCCAGAGAACCGGCAGCAATTGCATATCCCACCGATTCACTTGAAACAAATATCAGCATTAACAGGAAACAATCCCCACATATTCGCTTAACACAGCCTAACGTGACTTCCATCTTCCAGTGCAGACTTCAGTGCCCGTCGTTCCACAACACAGCGTGGAACGAAAAATGGCACATATGCTCAGCAAGAAAACACAAGAATGGCATACATTCTGTGGAAAGATAAATTCCAATAGCCCGATCCTAACTAATTTTTTTACGAAATATTCAATTTTCAGAGTTTAGAAAGCAGTCACTTGATGACAGGTGCTCAGGGAAAAACCAAAGTAACACGTACAAAACATGGTGTCAACTTGAATTCGATGCTGCGCCACTTACAATGGAGTGCGTTATCCAGTGCAACTCGACGACGGATCTATAAAAGTTAATAATAATTACTTACACTAGTGTGATCAACTTTTTTGACATACAAATTCAGCGCGCTTACTAGGACACACACACACAATGAAGTAAAGACGTATGCAAACAGTAACACGGGAGTGGCTAGTGAAGACAGTGGTGGTCATGACATTTTGCGAGAAAGCTACCTCCGAAAAATGATCTGTAATTAACATTCCGAGGGTCATAGCAATTAAACGAGAAGTCATTACAACGTTAAACGTAGCTCATTTATTCCAATAATGTATCACCATTTTTATACATAGTACGCGAGCACAATGATGTATCTGTCGTATCTTGGGACGAGTTAAAAAATCCGCCGCGGGAAGAAATCTGGCTCTCGCATTTGCAACCATCAACTAACAGCCATGTACACTTTCTCATTACTGAGGAGTCGATTTTGGCATCTGTTGTTAAGCAGCCTCAAGAAATTGTAGTCCAAAGACGCAAGATCAGGATTAGGGGTGGATGGTCACAGTTTCTCAGTGAAGTGACTGCAGCCACACTGCTTTCCTACGTGCGCTGTGTGGGACTGCACTGTCGTGCTGAAGGATCACGCCTCGTGACAGAGGTCCGGTCTCTTCCTGTGAATAGCCTTACGCAGTCGTCGCAACGTGTCGCCGTAGGCGTTCGGGTTCATGAAGCATAAATTTAATGTATATGACCCCTTCATCCCAGAAGAGAGAGACATGCCACATACCTTTCCAGCAGACTGACAAACTTCGAAAGTTTTGGCTCTCGGGGAATTTGTGTTTTCACTGCATTCCAGCTTATTCATTTGCAGCAGTGGGTTGGTGTGCCCAAGTCTCATCTCATATCACTACAGATTACAGAAAAATGTTCCCTTCTTCTTTAAAACGCTGAAGACGTGCAAAAGCTACATCAAAAGGTCGAATTCTTACTCTTCCATCAGGTATCTTGGTACCGAGATTGCAAGCACTCTGCGGTATGCCCGTTCATCATGAACGACGTCGTGTACAGTTCACATAGACAATTTCAGTCCACTATAAATCTCGAATCGTGTATCAATGGTTCTCAAAAATCAGTTCCTCCATTCGTTGTGCGTTTACAAACGTCTTTGGTTTGCTGTTCTAACTGGTTCGATCACCACCATCACCATCATGCACAACCAATTATTTTGGAACTCCCTGTACCATTTTCTGACATGATGTGTTCTCACTACGCCATCCCCATACACCCCTATAAATTGACAGTAAGTTTCAATGAAAGAAAACGTATCGGCCACAAAAACTGTGGCACCAAGTGTCCAGGTACGCTGCCATTACCCACACACTTCACCTTCTCCCATGAATAGCAACTGACGGGCCCTTGCGCCGTCAATTGTGTTACCCTACTACAGGCGCTACCTTGTACCGTACAATTAAATGCTTGTGGAACACAAAAGTTACAGGCTTATCGTGATGGCTTCGTCTTTACACAGGGGTGGGTGCTTCAAAAAAACAACGATCCCTATTACAGCTCCATACATATTTCCGAACACTGGAATACGGACCATTACACCATGACAGACGTTCAAAAATATAAACCCCTTGCACATTTCCTGTGTTATTACTGGTTATATCCCCCCCCCCCCACGTTACTCTTTAAAAAAATGCCGGCGGTTCCACACGTTTTTACAGACAGTGGCATTGAAATGCTAGAAATGTTCATACTATTTCCGACGGGATGTGACACCACGTTCCCTTGGACGTGTTTCCTAATGTTTCGAAAAATATGTTGCTTCCATCTCCAAGTTCCAATCCACCGTGCCAGGCACGAGAATATCTCTACATAACACTGTCAACGAAGTGGGAACTCCTTCATACATTCTGGACCTGAAGACGTTTCTACATGAAGATAATTCTGGAAGAAATCCAAATAAGTAGTCCGAACAATTACGTATCTGGTGCAAAATTCCCTTGAGAACAAGCAGAGTAGAAGCAACACCTTACGCGAGTAAATCAATTACTGTAATTTGATTTGCAAATTACCACAAATCATTCTCCCACGTTTGTGCTGTCACGTACAGCCCATCATTTCACGTAGCTTCAACACATAATCTACTTAATGAGGGGGTATAAACCTCCTCCGACAAAGCAGCGAGCATAAAAGAAATCTACTAGTGAGATTACCTGCAGTGCGTATGTAGAACCACCCGCTGATGGACGCAACATTGCGTGATTCAATTCGTGGACAACGTGCTACATCCGAAACAACTTGTTCATACACGTCCCGACTTACAACTGATAATCTCAGATTCACATAGACAAGAAAACAGCCCCATACAATTACAAAGCTTCATCCCACTCTCTTGTACTGTGCGGTACAACAAGCTCCACTACTCTGAATAATGAAATTACAAACTAAGCCTAGTTACACGTGATCATCACGTGCAACGAACTCACGTCTTCAGTCAATTCCTTTTCCAAGGACAATTACATTACGTAATAAAACAAAGCTTGAAAATTACTGTCTTATGGCATATGACGCCGTGTCATCTGGAAGAATCAAAGTTGATATTGATACTGATATTTATTTACTGCAACTGGGTTTCCACCCGGTGGCAGTAGCCGGTAGACTTGTACAAAAATAGGAAAGAGACCACAAAAGGAGAAACAATACACAAAACAATACAAAAACACAAATTACACAAATATAAAACAAAAATACAAAACAAAAAACAAATCATAAAAATAATTTGGAGGCATATGATGCCTCGCTAGGGGCTGGACGGTCTGGAGATCGAATTCAATATGGGCGAGATTTTCAGCGCCCGTCCAAGGGGCCACGAGGCCCATTCAACCTCCTGTGCAATAGGTGCCTGAACCTTCCCGGGGGTACAGCAGTCGGGGGGGGGGGGGGCTGACCAGCCAGCCCCTTCTAACACCAATGTTGCGAACGGGTTGCAGCTACACCACCGCCTCGCGTGTGTGCCTGCACAGGCAGGTCAAGGGGTAACCTTTCCCTTTTATGCTACCTCCATCTTCAGGACAGAAGCCTTTATAAGAAATTTCCCTTCAGAACTTTTGGTTTCGTAACAGCAATTTCTCACGCCTGTCATCTTAAAGCTAATGGAGTATGTGATCGATGTGGATCAGGTGTCAGGTCAACGAATGACCAACTTTGTTACTCGTACTACGTAAAAAGGATAACAAATGAACCAGACCCTTAGAAAGGTGTATTTCCCGTTACGTAAGGGAGTAATTGGACTGTACCATCATTAAGCCACATTTTTATTACTTCAAAGGAGAGTTACTTCAGCCTGCAGCCCTGAAGAACAGCGGGTCACGAAATTAAAGTACTAATACCCACTGGGCATGTTTCGATTCCGTTAGATTGTCAACAAGAAGTTCTGGAAAGAGCTTACGACGCCCACTTTCCTTCGAGTATTTCGGTCTCTATTACAATCAGGCTAACATGAACTACAATGTAATATCTGTGTAATTAGTGGTCCATTTAAGTAAAAGTTCATCTTCCCAGTACGTTAAATTCGCCAGACAAAACCTTAACAACAAGGGCACTGCACGTATAACGTAACACTATGGCGCGTCCGCGTTATGTTTATTTCTTCCTGGCTATCCTAATAGCCTGATATAATTTCATTCGAAGAGACTGCTCTCACGTCGATTTAACATCGTCAGCAACAACAGAACGTACGTGACTCGTCACGTAAAATGCCGCGATATTTTTGTCCGATTTTAACCAAAAATGGATTTCCTGGACCGATTTTCATTAAAGTACCCAACATCAAATTTCGAGTGGCAACCGCGCTGATACATGCGGGCAGAGGGACGGACATGACAAAAATGCAACTATGCGAACGCGCCTACAAGTAGGCACGGCCGCCAAGCTACTATCTTTTAACGTGTAACTAATGTTTCATACAGAATTTATAATTACGCATGTACGTACTGTGTGCATGCTGTCTCCACATAAAATTTCACATGCCTTGCCTCAGTGGTCCACTGGTCACCGTCACAATTTAAAAACAAAATACATACTTCGCAAGGCCGGTATATTATTTTACATTCTACAAACAAAATTACCTTACCAGTAATTGCATCGTTTTAAACGATCAAGTACAACTTGAAATTTCAGGGACCTAACTTTACAAGACTTCCGGTTGCTCTCACCACGAAATTCTCGCGACCATCAAGTTTGTGTTACTGAAGAAATCGGCAGCAGAATTCCGAGAGGAGAGGTGACTTCCAGTGGTATCACGTTCATGCTACGTTTCATGAAAATCCATCAATACGCTCACAGTCATGCAGGAAAGACACGCACAGGATAACTCACAGGCTTAAGCTTCCTCACAAAATGGTTAGCAGGCAAGGCCTGCTGTCTAAATTAAATTTAAAAATCGTACATCTGAAGCCAAACGCGTTAAGCGGGGCTAAGAAAACAGTAACACTAATACAAATTATTCACATTTTTTTACGGACGAGGGATGACGCCCGTTTCGGTCACAGGTCGCCCCGAAAATGTGTGCACACACTCGAATACATACCGATTTAGAACAAAAACAGCCCCGACATATCAAGGAGTTAATATTCACCCATCAATCTACGGCAACTTTTATAAGGCGTTTCGTCATTCACAAAGACTGACGAAGTCACTACAATCCTGGTTATTAAAGTATTATTCTGTTGTAAAATATAAACCAATCATACTTAACTTCAGTTGTGCAATATCTCTTTTATAACTACACATTTCGCAGACGATGCATCATCTGACAAAACGTTCCCCCGATAACACGCATCGTAATCAATAAACTTAATATCTTTATTATTCTTTCGTCGCACAGGCGCAGCATAAACACTTGCAAAAAAAAAAAGAATTCAGAAAAATTGGAATGGAACTTTTTTAATGAGTAATTTGGGAAATAAACTTATAAACTGATATTCAGCATTTTACAAGACGCAATTCAAAATAGGTTATATATATACATATCGATAATCCATAACAACACATAAAAGAAAAAATCATATTTAAATCGATCATCCATGACAACACATAAAAGAAAAGATCATATTTAAATTGATAATCCATAATAACACATAAACGAAAAAATCACATTTAACTCTTTCATTTTAGTGAATGTTCGTTCGTTTGCCATTCCAAAAAAAATTATGCTATTCAACCATCAATAACAAAAATAAGATTAAAGAAAATCCCGACTTTCCGATTTATTACCCGTAATTCCATACACCGGACTGCTGCCTTCCAGCGTTGCCATCCTAACCTGATCACTCAATTAAGTTGTACTTAAAAAAACCAAGCGCAATATATACTTGGAGTTATTCCACATTATTCCAGTGTAACTGGAATAATGTGGCTCAGGATAAAGGACAATGACTGGTTTTCGTAAACACATGAATAAATCCTGAAGTTACGTAAAACTTTGGGAATTTATGAAATAGTTTAGGGACTACTAGCTTTACCATAAGGACTCTGTTCCATGGAACTGGTGTGTAGTGCCGTACAGTTTGGTACACAGGTTCCTCCAAAACACTAGTTCCCACCTATCAAACTACACGGTATCACATCCCAGAATACCGTTACGTTTCTAATCCCCGCCATGATAATCTCAAATCTCCCTTACAACCATTAAGTCAAGTAACTAAAACACTTCCGCTTTGGCTCGTCCAGTTCTAATTTCATACATGTTAACAAACCACGTCTGACTACGGGTTCTCACATAACTTAAAAAAGTCATGAAATCCCTGGAATGCGCTTCGTCGACGGCTTGGCAACTAGTAACTGTTCTACCGTAAAAGAGTGAATAGAAGTCCCATTTTATTTACATTTTCAACATCAACAACAGAGTGAAAGGAATAAATATTTAGTCATACTTCTTACAGTACACAACGAAGTCTCAGGAAGAAATTTCAAGCACTCGGAAGATCAACAAACAAGTTTTTCTACCTCGTAAACAAATCGCCCATTAGCCTACGGCGCAACTAAAATAGAATATTACTGGCGTGAAATGAGTATGAAAAATTTACGATTCCTCATTCCCGCCTGTGCCACATAACAGTTACAGGCAAAGCATAAAAAAACTTGCGGTTGACGCAGGAGCCAAGTCAGCCAGAATTTAGATTAGCTTAACGTTCATCTACAGTTTTTTCTTCTTCTTGTTTTACCCTTCCCCTTTACAATCATTTTATACGTTTTTCTGATTCGCCTTGAAGGTAGCACGTTGTAACCTTGTGAAGGTCGTCCACCATGGTTGCACAAGGTGAACAGCCTCAAGATGTTGATGCAATTACAGTACGATGGGATGGGTTTACTGTACACTCACCAGGTAAATAAAAGTTCCTATCTAAAAGGACAAGTTACAATACAACATTGCCCCAGGCCATCGCGGTCTGAATACATCTTTGTGGCTTTTGAAAGCTTTACACCAACACTGTAAAAAGGACAACAAAATGAAGGGCTTTACAGAACGCTTTATTTACAAAATCGCAGCAACGGCTAGATTCTACAGCATGACAGCAGTAACAACTCGCATCCGACTTGCGCGTCATTTAGACTCTCGGTGTTCCGTAGCTCCGTCAAAATCTTCAAGGAATTTCTGAAACAAAGCTCAGGGGTTTTTTTTTTATGTTTTGCTGACCGTGCATCTCAGTATAATCTTAGTAATTAACCAACTTAATGCACAAATTCTTGTTTTATAATAAGTTTATTATATGCCTCTAAATGTTTCGAGCACTATGTACTCATCATCAGGAGGTCAACATTGTATTATACAGCACC
>Ga0131853_10003694_pt1 | contig 27507 bp, 24 predicted proteins | sample TergutLab28metaG_FD_92764 | JGI IMG/M metagenome (GOLD analysis project Ga0131853, IMG submission 92764) | Labiotermes labralis P1 segment gut microbial communities from Petit-Saut dam, French Guiana - Lab288 P1 (version 2) (version 2) | ecosystem: Host-associated > Arthropoda: Insects >...
ACTGCTTGATTCCACAACACTGTAACATCTCCCTCTTCACACACTGGCTTGGGCATGTGTGTATACCATTTGTCTGTAGTTTCAATACCTAAGGCTTTGCATATTGAGTAGTGCAAATGTGTAAAAACTTTATCGTGTCTCATTAAATATTCGTTCTTTGCCAAAATGGGACATCCTGAAGTTAAGTGGTCAATAGTTTCTTCATGTTGCTTACATAACTGGCATTTACTCTCAATTTCTTGCTTAATTTCTCACTTCTCGCCTTTGGCTGGGAAATATTCACCTATTCTGGGATGTTGTAATCAACGGGATTAGGCTTGCTGGTCTTATTTATAGTTTAAAAAGTTTCTTACGATTTTTGCAGTTGTATGTATGTATTCAGGTGCAGGTTAAGTGCTGTTAGACTTTGTGACATTATTATTATTATTATTATTATTATTATTATTATTATTGATTTGGCAGTAGGGAAATAAGAGAAACCTGTGTTCTTGAAATTTCTGGCCAGTGAAATTTATAGACTAACTAGACTTAACTTTTAGTAGTGAAAGTAGAGATGCCTGGGAACCTCCTGTCAAGTTTGTGACCAGGTTTTGAATCACTTTGCATCCATCTTTTAAGATTTCAGCTTCATACATGTGTCACTTCCGATACAAATTCAGATTGTGGTTTGTGAGTTTTATAAATGTTAAGTATAAACTGATTGAACTGAGGGAATTCATGCTACCATTTGCTGTGGAATCTCGTTTCTTCCTGTTTGCAATCCCAGAATACAAAGATTGAAATATACTGAACCATAGTGTTCCCTGTTGTTTTAGATGGGTGTGAAACTTGTCTCCCAATGTGGGAAGAACAAAGGCTTGGGTGTGCAAGAACTGGGTATCAAGGAAGATGTGTAGGCCTCAGTGGAAGTAAGAGAGGACTGGGGGAAATGGCATAATGAAGAGGTTCATGATTTGTGTTCTTCACCAAATATTATTTTTAATCTTTAGGTAATGCATCCCCATTGTGATCAGGTCTATAAATTGTTTAAATACAAATATTATTTGGAAATAAAGAAGAATGAGATGGATGGGGCATCTGGTACATGTGGTGGAGAGGTGCATATAGTGTTCTAGTGGTGAAATCTGTGGGAAAGAGATCATTCTGAACACCCAGGCATTGATGGGAAGATAATATTGAAGTGGGTCTTAAAGAAATAAGGCAGGAGAGTATGGGTTGGATTCATTTGACTCAGGATGGTGACAAGTGGTGAGTTCTTGTGAACATGATGATGAACATTCACATTTCATTATATGTGGGGCAATTTCTTGACCAGCTGTGAACTGTTCGGGTCTCAAAGACTGTGCTCCAGGCAGTTAATGATCTGATCAGAACCGCACAACGAGAGTGGTATGTATAGACGCAGTCACGAAATGTCGGCACAAATTGCAGAACGTTAATTACTGACAACCGTCGGAGTGTAATTTCCTGTCGCACTTTTCTCTGCATGGTGCGCATGTTGTTTAATCTGATCCGTGGAAGTGATCAACCCCCTTTCTCAGGGCTCATCGTGCCGATTGATAGCTACTATGATGAACCAAACACGTTCCGTGGTTCCAACTGCTCGAGAAGTAAGTGGCAGATGATCCGTGGTCATGTAGGCGAGTAGTACTCCGCTGTGTAAGGGGATGTACATGCAGTGCATTGTTTGTGGTTGACGTGCCGGTAGATACTCTGACGGAAGTGTAGTGATGTATCATAGGATAATGGTTCCTCTATAATGGGATATAAGGACAGATTACGTGGTTCGCCTCCCAGGAAGACGGCTATTTACCCACCACTAGGATGGAGGTTAAGAGCGTTGTTTGAAATGTCGGTACACTTGTCGAAGACTACACGGCCATGAATGGCAGAAAATAGCCTTAAACTCCGTCGCTCCAAATTTCATTGATGCCGAAAGCTGTTATCTAAACGACCGATTCTATATCCAAAGAGTTTTGTTTGTAATCATACGTGGATCAAAGGGGAATGCCTATAAACAATAAGAGTAATCAGAATAAGAACATTGTTGTTTGAATGTTGGTGGCCCTGTGATTCTAGTATTCCGTTCACCGTTCGTAACATAATGCGTTCTAAAACGGAGGGAAAGAATACCTATCAGTGTGGGCGTGAAGCTAATAATGAATGTTATTGATGGATTATACATTCCTGGGATTCGATTTGTGAGACTTGTGGTTTGAAAACAGCTCGCCTTTTAAAATGAGTGAGGTTTTGGATGCAGTTCAGGATTTGAAATTGGACGATCATTTATTTCGAAATGTGAAATTTTATGTTAGCGGGAAAGCACGTGAGAAGGTGAATGCAAACGGTTTACGTGTATATGATAAATTATGCTTGTTAATGCATAATTTCATTTCATTGTAAAATTGCCCTTTTGTTAGGTTCTGAATCTTCTTCAAGAGGGAGGAGGAGAGCGGATGAATTACTTCTCTGACTTCGTGACTCACTGCATTATTGGGGATGGTGCATCTGAAAGCGATATTTGTGATGCCAAGGAACTATATGAAGTCCCAGCAGTTACTCAGAAATGGGTGCTTTATTCTGTTAAATGTCAAAAATTGTTGCCGTATCCTTTGTAACAGGATTACACATGTCTCTGACAGTTACGTTTTTTGTTTCTTTTCATTTTTGCAGTTCCTAGTGTGTTTGCTCTTATTTTTTCTTAACTTTGTAATCAGTACCAAAGGTTTCTTACCAGACAGCGATCAGATTTTTACAGCTGTAAGAGCATGTCTTTCTCAAACCAGCAAAGCTGATTCCAAAGCTTTATGGGCTATGATAACGTTCAATGGAGGACAGTGCCAGCTAAACCTGAACAAGTGCTGTACACATTTAATAACAACAAAGCCAGAAGGAGTGAGTTGATAGATGTAATTTTTAAATACTTTAAATTGTGTGCTTTAATTTAGGTGTGACATAATTTGGTAATACAGAAGTACCACCAAATGTCATTTTTGTGTCCTGTTGTTAAATACTGCAATAGGTATTTGCTGACATTGTGTTTTATGATTGTTAATGAATGCTTAGAGATTTCTTATTACAGACAGACAAGTTTGAGGTAATTGAAAAGAATCATTGTCATGTTTTTGGGTGAAAATTGTTACAGCCTTCCAGGACAACAATTTCCTTAGCATTGGTAACCATTACACTATCAAACATTGTACTAGTCTATCACACTGTGTTGCACCCAGTAATATGCTGTTCTATCCTAACTTAGTATAGCCAGTTTCCTATTCTGTAGTTTCTTGTTTTATTGTATTCTACCTTGCCCAACACTGTGCTGCCCTGTCCTACCTTGTATTGTTGTATACTACTGTGGAAACATTCCACTCCCACACTACCCCATTTGCTGTTGTAACCTCTTCTACCCTGTCCTCATATATCTTGACACCCCAACTGACTACATATTACTTTATCCTAATCTTATCTAACCATACATTATCTATGCTACCCTATTGTAACATACTAAAAACTTCTCTTCCTTTGTCATGCATGTAGACCGTGTGACAAAAAAAGGACACAACATTTGCTAAGTCCAATATCAGAAGTGATGTCACCTTACAGATGTCATTATAATTTCAGTCATTTATGATTTTCCTCTGTTCACATGTAGCTTTTCTCTGCCTTCTATTCGTTGTGGTTATTTTATGCCAGATATCTGTTTACCAAAGACAGTGTGCATGTGCCTAATTTATAATAATAATGATATTTATTTACTGCAATTGGGTTGTTTCCTGGTGGCAGTGGTTATTTTACATGTAAACAAAACATGAAATTGGTTACTATTGGAGATTTGAAGATAATTGTGAATTAGAGTTAGTTAATTTTGTGAGATGTATGGCCAGGTTTCATAGCATAAGTGTAAATGAATGCTACACTATACTTCATCATCCATATATGCTTGTAGCTGAGTGAACAAGGCAGGAACCTTGTTTTCTTTTATTGTGCATAGTGTAAAAAGTGGCTGGGCTGCTGGTTCAGCATCTAGTAGATTTCTCTGGTAATGTGTTAGTTGCATAACAAGCTGTAATATTCAGTCCAAATGAACAATGACAAATGTTTGTAACTTGTGGTTAAAAGAAGATATGTATATCTGTTCCATAAAGTTACATCTTCACATGAAAGTTAAAAAAAAAAAAAATGCTGAAAGAATCAAAAATGTTTTGGGGAAAAAAGCTTCAATAAGTCTAGTTACATGTTTTATCATAAACTGATGTCAAAGGTGATGATCATATTATGAATACGCCATAAAATAATGCGAGTGGAACAACAAAAATAAACCCAGAAAACAAGCAGTCGGAAATCTCCGGCTCAGCACAGGTCATGACTGTCTTTAAGCACACCTACATCGCATCAAAATCTTCAGCTATAACTACTGCACAATATGCAAACTGAAGAACACAATAATGGACAAAGTTCACCTCCTTGTGTGCCCAAAACTGGACCATACTTCTAAAGAATTACCACAGCTGTATTGGGATGCCAGAAGATTAATGGAATAAATCCAAGATCTGCCATTAGACAACAACATATTGTGAGTGGCTTGCAAAATGGAAGCTGCTTTTGGAGCTTGTGCAAGGTGCAAGAATGAGTTTTGTGCTGCAGTTAGGACCAGACTTAAGAATGCAGGAAACTGTAAGGAATAATTTAAAAATGTAATAACTAGAAAAGTAATTCATACAGGAAGGAGAAACTTAATATTTCTAACACTGGAGACACTAGAATGATGAAGTTTTGTTAACATTCAGGGTGGTCATGCTTTCTGCTTTTTTTTTTTTTTTTTACACTTCTGTACAAGTGATAAAAAGTATTGTATGTTCAGGGAAATTATTAAGTTATTAATCCTGCTTTTGTTTGTGCTGATGTGTATGTTGAAACAGGCAAAATATGAGGAAGCAGTGCGTCGTGAAGGATCCCTTCATATTGTGACACCAGATTGGGTTGTGGATAGTGTGCGGAGCCGGGGGAGGTGTGAGGAAGGTCTCTATCATCCTCGTCTGCTGATCGTACCAAAACCTTGTTCTCCAACACCACCACCTGTTCCTCCTACACCACAAACACTATCAAGGCCATTTGGATCTATAGGTAGGCATGCCTGGTGGTCTGTTTGTTCTGATTTCTGCTGCTGGTTTTAACGGTGCATGGTGTTAAGTAGAAGTGAACAGTTTGGGTGGGATGGGAGGGCACCTGGTTGTCTCTTCTACAGACAGTGATATATATTTTTAGAGTCCAAAATGTAATAAAGCAGACCAGTTTAAAGGTGTATTTTTTATTACTGCTGTGTTATGTAATGGCTAGAAATTTATGATCTGATAACACAATATTATGATTTTATGCTTATAAAACATTTAATTTTGAAGAAAGTTACTTCTTAAAATTCTGAAAATTATGTCAGATGTTCTGCCTGTGTCATATCTTCGCAATATAACGAAAGAGTGGAAAGTATTTGTATAGTTTATTTTTTGTTTGCAGCTTCACAGTAGTATGTTTACAGTTTGACGTTCAGGTGACCGTGCGTCATGATAAATTCTTACAATAAAACCAACCAGATGCACTAATTTCTCCAATTTATTTTTGGAATAAAACTCTACATGTTTCAGACAGTTCCTCTGTCCATCATCAGGAATTTTTCACTGTACACACAGCAGTGGTGTATGTCATACAGGTTTGCTGACAAATACCATTGCTGTGTGTACAGTAAAAAAACTCTTGATGATGGACAGGGGAACTGTCCGAAACATGTAGAGTTTAATTCCGAAAATAAATTGGAGAAATTAGTGCATGTAGTTGGTTTTGTTATAAGAATGTATTTACGGTATTGAAAAATGTAGGGTGCTTTAGTACATTGCTAACGTATGTGGCTATTTAAACAAATAATATGTCAGTTCTACTGTTACATGGTATTTCTAAGTTAACACAAAATAAAAATGTTGCAGATTTCATAAATACACAAATTGGAGTAGAGCACATGGCCAGTTATTCTGTCTATGTTTAATTTTCCTCATTACTGTGAAGCTGTGCCAAATTTGCAACTCCAAAATTGTACTCATCCTTCAGTATACAGCTTTTTGTAGGCACTGCACATGTCCCTGACTGCATGCTGTTTAAAATCCTCTTCAAGGACCATGAGGATTCACAAATGACAGTAAAGTTCACCTGCACTTGGAACAATGCTGTTATTTATCTAGGCCACCAGTGACTGACATGAACGCCTGTAATAAAATCATCCTGTACTGAATCAGCGGTGTTCTAGTGAAGGTGCAGTTTGTTAGTCAACATTGGTTTGTTTGAGTAGTGGTTAATAGTTTTGGCCATATGACTGCTGTTGAATAATCTTTAGAGATGTTTTTTTCATTGTACGATTATGGGAATATAGACTGTGAAGTAGACCTGGAAGAATATGAGACATTAGGAAATGTTTGTAAGGAATGTTCATATAGTAGGATTCCTTTAATTCAGATGCTGATGCTCTGGAAGTCATGTTACTTCAGCATTTGAGGATAATGATCCCACATCTGGAAGTCTTCCAAAAAGGTCTCCAAGACTGTCTTTACATCTTCCATTATTGTTCCTCCTCACCCCTTGACTCCTACCCCATCAATTTCTTTAGCTATGGGGGACTCCTGTTTCACTTTCTTCCGGTTCCTCGGCATTTGTGATGGAAACTCTAGGGATATACAAGTTGAATACTCCTCTAATTCATTGTGCAGCCAAAATAGTAACAAAAATTACCTCTAAGAACTTAGGGCAGTATGGGGACTGTTGGATAATCTAGAATGTCTGATAATCTGGCACCTGTGAGGTCTAATGGGTGCAGGATTAAATGTATTTTACTTTACTACAGTCTGCTTTGTGTTCCAATATTACTAATATGTATTTTATTTTTACATCAAAGGTACCTGTCGTTATGCAAGTGGACATAGCAGTGGAGTGACAGGAGCTGGTTCAGCAGCATCAAGTGGTAACTTAAACATGACATAGTCATACTTAGTATTTATGAATAAGTGTTACATCCCTGTTTATCTACAGGTGACAAGTTAGGTAGCAATGACAACAGTCTGCTTTCAACGGCTCAGATCTTGGGATTTGCAGATGAAGAGGTTGTGGGTGGTGGCCAAGGTGGTGTTAATGCACACACAGGTAGCAAGGCATCTCTGCTGGAACAGCTGAAACAGAGGATGCCATGGAATCAGCCCCAGCCTGCAACTCAGCAGAAACAAATCCTGACAACAGTGCAGCATCAGCAGGTAAGGATAATATTGTTGTTTACTGATATAAACATCTGCTGTTATTTGATTATGTCAAAAGATATTGCTGTGTCTATTTCTGTTACTGTGTTTGCACAGAAGACGTGTTAGCATTATGTACGGACGTGGTTCTTCAAAAGTGGGTGGCAGAGGATATTGTAGTATATCATTAATGTTTTTTTTATATGCTTCTGTTTGTAAATTATTATTACTTGATACATGTGAATGTTTGTGGAAAACAACTTTTATTCAGTTAGGTAATCCCTTTACTATTTATATTCTGACAGAGTATTTTCTCCTATTGTTCTGATTCTCATGTTTCTTTACATTCACTGTAATAGAAAAATCAGTGCATATTAGACATAGATAAAGATTTTTCAACCACTCTGTACTCAGAGTAGGCTGTAACAGTACATGTAGTTCCAGTTCGTCTGCTAGAATGCTGCAGCTATCAGAGTTTTTCCTTCAAACAAAATACCATGACAAAAATGGACAGTTAAAGCAGTACATCAGAAAAAAATATTACCCCAGAAACAGTTAAGAGGTTATGGTATATCCCACAACATTTTTCTTTCTTCCTGAAAAATTTCCCTAAAAATCACCCTGCATCTGGACACTGGAATGTGATGTTGTAAGGAGGAGTTCTGTCAGCCCTGGCTAATTATAGGGCATGTTTTATCACTTGAATTATCTTCTGAGGCTGGAAATATGATTAAGTTTTGAAGCAGATAAAACAAAAGTAGTGTATTGTTGAAGTCTTAGTGTACTGTTGAAGTCTAGATGGCGATCTTCACTTCCTTTTCACTTTTATATACAAGCTGTTATGTCTGTGTTGGTTGGTTATTCATTTGTGGGTTTATACATGTTTGAATTACAGGTTATTACTTTTTCATAATACCAGTCATGTTAAAATTCACAGCATTGGAATTCTAATTTCTACGAATTATATCTGAATCTTTGATCTCTTCCATTAAGGAAGGAACATAGACAGAGGGGGACCGCGGTAGCACAGTGGTTAAGGTGCTGTGCTACGAATCGGACGGTCGCTGGTTCGATTCCAGCTGGTGTTATTGGAATTTTTCATTGACATAATCCTTCCGATCGCACTATGGCTCTAGAGTCGACTCAGCCTCTAACAGAAATGAGTACCAGGAGCATTTCCTGGGGGTAAAGACTGCTGGTGCGTAAGGCTGACAACTTTACCACCATCCTGTGCCATTGTCATGAAATCTGGGAACCTTAACTTCATAGAACCCTCTGGGCCACTCCAGGCCTGTAACGGGACTGCTTTACCTTTTACATAGAGAGTGTCTGAGAACAGGATGCTTAGGAAGACACACGAATGTAAGAGGCAGTTAACAGGAAGCTGGAGAAAATTGTGTAACAAGGAACCTGATGGTTTGTACTCCTTAGCAAATATTGGGGTGATAAAATCAAGGAAGATTAGATGGGTGGAGCTTGTGTCACATGTGGGAGAAACACATGCAGGGTTTTGGTTGGAAAACCTGAAAGAACTGACTACTTGGGAGACATAGGGTTAGGGAGGACAGTACTAAGATCTAGCAAGATCTGATCGTGACATGTTTTTTTTGCAGGTCTTGCAGCAGCAGCAGAAGGACCAGCAGTTACAGCAGCAGTTGCAACAGTTTCAGTCCATACAGCAGCAGCAGCAACAGCAAAGAATGGCCACATCATCAGCAGGGTTAACGCCAGCCACACTGCAGCAGCAGCAGCAGCAGCAGCAGACATTGTCCTCATTGCAGGTGTCTGCAGCAGGAGGACAGCTGCTTCAGCAACAGGTCCTTACTCCATCTTCAGCCAGTGGTAACGTGGTGATGGCAGGTAGCGAATTTACATACTTTGTTATACTTCTGCTTGAACTTAAAGAACTACACCCATAACAAAAATCAAACTGATTTTGATATATAATCACAGATAGAACATCTCATCATAAAGCTTGTACACAAAATGTAACGAATTTTTACAGCATTGGTCTGAAAAATTAAGATAAGTTTTAATATTGAGCTGGGTTAATATAGTCCTTATAGCAACTAGGGTATGGACTGAATGGTGTAGGGTTCTGAATCCAAGTAGGTGCAAGAGATTTTTCTCTTCTCCTAAATGTCCGGACTGCCGCTAGGGCCCATTCACTAGAAGTGACCTTTATTGAGAGTTTTTGGGTGAAGGATAGGAAATGAACCCCTTCAGTGATTTGAAGTTAATGAACACCATTACCATGTTGTTCTGTGTTACATGGAAACCATAGAAACTTCTTTTGCATAGAAGTTTGAAACATGGATGTTCTACTGTATAGTAGGTTCTCGGCATTTGTTATCAACTGGGGCTGATAAAACCATCATGAAGATCGGAATCCATTTACATTATAGATTGCCTATTTGATTGAAGAACTTATTGAATGACAGTAATAAAAATCTCCAAAAGCGTAAAAGCACGAGAGTTTACTTTCAGTAAAATACAGATACTTTTTTGGACTTGTGAATTGTGTTAAATGAGTGGAGTCTCTTAAAGCATGAAATCAGTTAGTCTCATTTCATGGTAGAGTGTGACTGGGTGAAGAGAGATCTGTGCATTAGCAGTAGAGAGGTGAAAGCTGAGTCACCTGCCACATAGTCTCATTCTGATTCATTGGAACTGTCACAAAATGTCGGAACAATGGTATTAACCTGTTCGGCTGCGGTGTTGGGCATTTAAATTTTAGTGCATATTTTATGAACAAAGAAGATAACATTGTGAAATATACAGGATTTTGTGAAGAAGAAACCTGAGATTGTGCACTATGTCTTAAAAAATGCTGGGAGTATAGTGGTTGACAAAATGGGTGAAATACTCTGTTTGGGTGTTAGCGATACTGGTGTCCTGTATATGTGGCGGATGCTGACAGTCAAAGGTTGAAATTCTGAGCATGAAGTTTCAGGTACTTTGAGATTTGGCATTATATTGTAATAATGACACTTATTTACAAATGGCACTAGCTTTTTCATTTTGCTTTACACTCTGAATTTGTTTTTAGTTGTGGTTCTGTTCATTTTGACAGGACAAGTTGGTGTGATGTTGCAACATCAGAGGACAATGCAAGTGGTCCAGCAACACAGAAGCATGCAGGTGATACAACAAGATGGCACTCAGGTGCAGGTGATGCATCAGCAGAGGGTGATTCAGCAAACTGCACCCCACCCACAGCAGCAGCAAATACAAGTCCAGCAGGGGCCTCCCTGGAGACAGGCTATTGTAAGTAGCGGTAATGCCTTTTTCAAGGAATTGCATGCCACAGTGGTTTCATATGGTGTGTGTGTGTGTGTTGGTGTGTGCAGTTGTATCTCCACTTTCTCATAAGCCTTTGTGGTATAGTGTTTAATTCAGCACAGAAACAGTTTTATCTGTACCTTTAGAAATATATGAATTGTTAACTTGGTTTGTGCCATACCATTATACTGACCCTGCATATATTACTACCAGGTCTGTGCAGTTGAAATTGTATTGTTAATGTTTCTGTTTTAGCCACAGCAGCAGCAGCAGCAACCACAACAGTCACAACAGATTTCTGTACAGAAGCAGCAGTTTGTGGTACGAGAAGGTCAGCCACAGGTGCAGCCACAGATGCAGCCACAGCAGCCTCAAACACAGCAGTACACAGTGACTGTACAACATGATGTAGTTTCGGGTGCATCTGGTCCATTGTCGTGGCAGCAACAACAACAACAACAACAGCAACAGCAACAGTATCACCTTCAGCAACAGCAGCAACAGCCACCACAGCAACAGCAACAGCAGCAGCAGCCACCACAGCAACAGCAGCAGCAGCCACCACAGCAACAGCAGCAACAACAGCAGCAGCAGCAACAGCAGCAACAGAGACAGCAGTTGCAACAGCAGCAACAGCAACAACAGCAGCAGCAGCCACAACCGCAGCGTCAGATTGCATGGACTCAGCAGCCACAGGCTCAAGTAATGCATATGTGATAGAAAATAAAGTATACAAAATATCCTTCTTCATGTCATAATAATAAATGAGGGAGTGGCAGTACATTTTCAGTTATTCATAACGTTAGGACAGGCTGGATTTGAGAGGTCATGTTCATTACCTGGTCACTGTAGTCTCAGTATCCACTGAGTAGGAGGCTGGGTGGTCTGCAGAGCTGGTGTGGACAGTTCAAAGAAACAAAAATCTTGTGTCCCTCCCGAGACTTGAATTGCAATTCCTTGGTTGACCAGCCCATAGCCTAGGCACTGTAGTGGCTATACTGTCTCAGTTCCCAATTCAAAATAAAGGTTAATTAAAGTGTGCCCCAGTAACCAGGAAACAGGTGGTATGACAGTGAATGAATCTGGTTATTAAACATAGTGCATTTGCTGGGCATGTCAGATACTTGCAGTTAAGGTGTTGTGCTTGAAATACTTGATCACTGAATACCTGAATAAGTTTGGGAGTGAGTCATTCTTAGTTTTGGTGAATTAATAATCAAACTTTCTCATGAGTTAAGGATGTGTAGTGTTGAAAGACAGGACAGGACAGTTTTGCATGTCGATTGGGAAGGATATGGTAGGGAGTGGCTGTGGTCACTCAGCCAGCATTTACCTGGACTTGGGGATGGGGTTGTAACTTGAGACCTCCTGAATACAAAGCAAGAGTGTTGAACGTTAAGAATGGGAAACTTTTTCAAGTTATGGTAGTAACATGTTTATGTGTGTGTGGGAGGATCAGAAAGTTTTAGGAACTTGGGCAAAATTTACAGTGCAGGGGATACATATAGAACCTTGTCTAGTCACTTTTGAAGTACAGCCCTTCAGCACTTAAGGCACTTGCTCCAGCAGTTGTACCTTTGCTGGAAGCATTTCTGGAAGTAATCTTTTGGTATGGCTGTGAGACATGCCGCTCCATTCTGTTGAATTTCTTCTGTGGATGCAAAACAATGACCTTGAGACCAGTCCTTATTCCTGGGAAGAACCAGGTGTCGCATAAGTGGTATCTGGAGAATGTGGTGGTTGGAGTTCATTTATTCATCAAAAACTGTTGCACTGAGAAGGGGTTTGTCCATCAGAGTACAGAGCCAATGTTGCTCATTTCCATGGCCTTTCATGCCGAATAGCATCCCTTAAATGCCTCAGAACTTTCATATAAAAAGTCAAATTCACTGCCTGTGTTGCCTCACATCCTTATTGTTTAAAAAGGTGATCAGCATGATGTGCTGAAATTTTATTGATCCATGACTTTATAGTTCAGGGTGATGTGTTTGTTTTCCATTCAGAGGACTGACATGACTTTATGGTTCAGGGTGATGTTTTGGTGTTCCATTCAGAGGACTGATGTTTAAAGATTGTAGACTGATCCTTCCACATAACTTAACCCTTTAAAGCACAGTGGTACCTATATGTAAAAGGTAAAGCAGTCCCGTTACAGGCCTGGCATGGTCCAGAGAGTTCCAGGAGGTTAAGGTTCCCAGATTTCATGACAAAGGCACGGGATGGTGATAAGGTTGTCAGCCTTATGCATCGGCTGCCTTTACCCCCAGGAAATGCTCCTGGTACTCACTTCTATTAGAGGCTGGGTTGACCCCAGGGCCATAATGCGATTGGAAGGATTTTATGTCAACGAAAAATTCCAGCAACCTTCCAATTTGTAGCACAGCACCTTAACCACTGTACGACCACGGTCCCTGGTACCTATATGTACCAGCACTGAATGTTACAATTTTCTATATGTGAAGTACAGAATGTATCTCATTTGTCTTTCGTTTGATTCTCAACATAAGCACTGATATTTTTCTGTATGGCAGTAATCATGCAGACTCTCTAAAGGAGATGTGAATGTGTTTGTGTGAGGCGGGAACTGTTAAACATTTTGTTGCAAGAAATTTTATGCTGCAGAAGGTTGATTGGTTTTAGGATGTCCTATCTTTCTCATGGTTTTCATACTTTATCATTATGCCATGTGGGCCGGGTGAGGACGAGATTTTCTGCCCATCCAGACCGGCCCTGGGGCCCACCCAGCCTCCTGTACAATGGGTACCAGGTCTTTCCCGGGGATAAAGTGCGGCCGGGGCGTGCTGCTGACCACTCACCCCCTTCTAGTGCCGCGGTCATGGAAGAAGTAGAGCTATACCTCTACCCACCCTCTGGGCCACACCGGGCCTGTAACGGGATCACTTACCTTTACCTTTTTTTATCATTATGCCATATTGGTTACTTCGACTGTCCTGTTTGTCTTAACCCTCATTGAGTCTTTGACTGAACTTGGTGTTTCAGTTTCTTGTCTCTGTTCTCCTTAGGGTCCACCACGTCAACTGATCCATTTGGACCCTCAGACTCACGCACAGTTGCAACAGATGGATCCGCAACAGAGAGCACTTTTCATTCAGAAGATTCAAAAGCAACGCCAAATGATTCTGCAGAGACAGTTGCAAGTATGTGCTTCATAAATAGCATGTAGCTAGTATGTGTGCTTAGACTTAGTGATATGCTATTCTCCATGTTCTTAGGAATGTAATTTTATCTCTTCATTTCTCTCACTAAAATGTGGGAGTGGATAAATTGTTGTGGAATCAGTTTAGTTTGTAACTACCACATATATGCTGTTCTTCTTAACCAGCATTGGTATGTTTAGGAGAAAGCAGGGTGCAAACATCAGCCTTGCAATATCATGTACCACAGGAATTGTATGCCTGTCACGATATTCTTTTTTTTAATTGATGTGACACAAACATACCAGCTTTATAGCCATATGCATTTTGATTGTTGTTTGGTGTGAACTGAATTAAAACAAATGTGATTATTTTGTTTTTGCCTACTGTGTTTGAGATATCCAGTAAGGATATGTGTGAAGTGCATGTTTTTTAAGTGTGCTCTTTAATGGCAGTTGCTTAGGTTTTGTATTGTCCATGATAACTGGGTGAATGAGTATGGATCACTGGTGGAATTATGCTGACAGGGGTAAAACTGAAGTACTTGGAGGAAAGCATTGTCCCGTTGCCATTTGTTCGTTACAAATTCTGCGCTGATGTGAATTGGGTAAACGGCCATGCAGGATTATAAAATACGTGAACCAGAGATGACGGAAGTGATTATTTTAAGTTTTATATGAGCATTAATATGTATTAGAAATATGTGACTCATTAACTTAAAATTCAGGCTGTAGGTTTGTCAGTATTGCTTAAAATCGGTTATTCATTATCTGAATCACACTGGATTCTGAACCTTAGACTCAGCTGGATATTTAAGTTTTGCTTTTTTTCCAGCTGTTTGGCTTTTGGTGTGTGTGTGTATCAGCTGGCTGTAAAAGTCATGATGATCTTATGGTTTATGTTATGTAACAGACCCCAGGTCATCAGGTCTTGCTGATGAGAATCCTCAGCATCCATGAAGATTAGCTGTACCTGTCACCTTCCTTTGTGACCTCTATGATATTTCCTTCCTCTGAGCAGGGTGGTGTAGTGATAATTTCCTAGACTTGTATTACGTGGTTATCGTGACTGAGTTTTTTTGGTTTTCCTCAGATAGACAAATGTTGCGATGGTGCCTGCTTCCTTCCAAATCCTTTCCAATCCATCATTTGCCATAGTGCAACCATCGATGTTACGTGGGGTGTCGATGATGGAAGTGCATAAACTGAAGGAGATGATTAATCAACTTATTTGGATTAAGAACTTTTACATTAACTTGTGTTCTCTTTGTGACAGCTACAGCGTTATGGCGGTATGTACTACTCTACAACAGTTGTAATTTAATTCCATGCATAATGTGTGACATTTATGATAACAGGGTAATTCTGTTGTCCGCTGCCTTGCATGTCATACTGTTGTGCTTTGGCATGTGTCAAAATGTGAAACAAAACAGCCGGTGCATCCAATCAATGCTGCAGAACAAAACCCGCACATCAAAGCAGAGTAGGGCTGTATACAGGCAATGAAGGCATAGCCGCCCAGATGCTGTGCATAGACGTAGGCACCTAAAGGCAGTACAACTGCAGATAACCCAGTATGCACTGAAGTTGATGCATGGTAGTGTCAGAGTGCATTTCTAAAAACAAGATTGTGTTAAGTGCAAGGCATTGGATTGTAGAAGTAAATGACTGTTGCAGATGTTACCACCTATAAATGTGAAGTGTGCCATTAGTAAATTTATGATATTAATCTAATAAAGGGGTATGTTGAAATAGTGCTGCATCAACATTGCTGCACTGTATATCTTGTTATGGCAGTGAATTGATGGCTGTCTCAAGAATGTGTGGAATGTTTTGCACGTGTCCCGCAGCATCCAGTACTCTGTGTAGTGCTGCATCTTGCTTTTTGCCTTTTTATATACTGGAGACTTCATATTACTCCAGGCTGAAAATGTGAGGGGATTAAGTTGGTGAGATCTTAGTGGTTGGACGAATGGTCTGGTTGTGCTGTCCAGTGACAGGATAATAGTTGTTACCAGTTGGTTGACATGTGGAAGTCCCTGGTGTTTTAAGTATAGGGTTGAGTCACCAAAGGGATGTCCTCTCAAAGTAAACTTATGTGAGAAGTTGAGGCACATTTACCCTTTGAAGATGCCTTTGAAAATGTGAGGATCGCTCAGTTGAATGTTTTGCCCCACAACACATTTATCAACAGTTCATTCCTGAAATTATGAACAGTATTTTGTGAGGTTCTCTGGAGGTCAGGAATGTGTGTTATGCATTCTAGTGACTCCATTATGAATTGAAGAATATGGAAATACTGCTACTCAAACTTGTAAGGATGATGATGATGATGATGAAGAAGAGGAAGAAGAAGACAATGGTGATGACGATGATTATGGTGATGAACGTGTACTTTCAAGGACAGTTTAATTGGGATTGTGACTTTCTTGGTGAAACAGTTTTTGGTTTTTTAAGAATTTAGTGTGCTAGGAAAGAAGGAATTTGTAAATTCTCTTGATTTTCCTTGTAATGGTTCTTTATAAAGCAAATAGAAAGGCTTATGTGGAGTTCATGTGACTGCAGGTATGCTTAATAAATGACTGAAAAAGTTATTGGGATTTTTATAGTCTTGTTTGCCATGTGAAATGTTTTTCTGTTGACATTTAAGGCACAGAGGCAAGCCCAGGTGCAACAGCAGGGTTTAGCACAGGGAATTCCTCGCCAGCAACTGATACAACAGCCTCAGCAGCCACAGCCGCAGGTTCTTATTCGAGGTCAGGTCCCTGCCGGCCTTACTCCTCAGCAGCAACTGCAGTGGCTACAGCAGCACCAACAGAGGCAACTCCAGGGACAGACTGTTGTCATTAATCAACAGCAACAGCAACAACAGCAGCAACAGCTTCTGCAGCAGAACGCACAGCTTCGGCAACAGCAGGTAAAAATGCCGTGGAACTGTACAGTTTCTCTTATGTGTAGATATTTATGATCCAGTCCATTGTACTGTACGGTTTTGTTCCAAAATTTTGGTGTGAAAGTGAGGTGTGTGATTTAGAAGAGAATTTATGGAAATGGTAGGCCTAGAATGAAAGATACATGGAAGGATATTGTTTTGCTGTTTCTCTAGCAGGCAGACAAGAGCTTGTATTAGGAGCATTGGTGATATTCTTATTGGCTGTAAATCAACAAGCATTTAGAAGTCTGAATTCTTCTACTTTAAACAGAATCAAGTTCCAGTAATGGAGTTTTTGGTTTATAGGTTTTGGTACAACAGCAGACTACACTTCGACAGCAGCAGCTAATAGCTGCGGGCCAGAGTCCCATAGCGCAGCCCCCACAGCCTCAACAGGTGCCACAGCGAGAACTGGTGGTCACAGGAACTGCTTCTGGAATCGTGCAGGCACCACAGCAACTGCAGACTACAGCTGCTCCTGGTACTTGGATTCCCCAACAGTCTGAGAATACTGTTGCAGGTACATCCAATGAAACCTTATTTTGTGGAGAGGAACTTAAAATAAGTTTATACTGTAGACATTATTGTGAGGTGTACAGTTTTCATGGTGCATTTGCAGAATCGTGAAAAGTGACTGCTAGCTTTGTCATGTCTGTCTGTCTCTGTGTTTGTCTGTCAGTCCATCCCCATGGAACAACTCTGCTCCCATTGGAAGGATTTTCATGAAATTTGACACTTGATTATTATTAAAAAAATCTGTCAAGAAAATTCATGTTTCATTAAAATCTGACATTAATGGGTACTTTGCATGAAGACTTATATAGAATGAGAAATTTTCCAGGTGAAAGCCATAGAGAAAATCAAAACGCGCATTTTATGTTCAGTAACTTTTTTTCCAAAAATTGTGCTGTGTGTGATCTAACATGGGAAAATATGGTAGAGCCAGACAGGCGACAGATGATAATATAGTATGGTGCGTGTGCATGCTGGAGACTTAGGGCTACAGACACACACTAAGAATATGTGATACATATTGCTTATCCACAGCAACAGTGGTTATTCTGATGTGCCCCACTGTTATGTTTGTACATACATTCTTGTGTTGTTTTTCTTCAGTTCAACAGAATCAGGCAAATCAGCAGCAGCAGCAGCAGCAGCAACAGCAGCAGTTGGCACAGCTGCAGTTACAGAGACAGCATCAGCTGCGTCTTCAGCAGCTGCAGTTACAGAGGGAAGCAGCAGCTGTTGTGCAGAAACAACAGCAACAGGTTGTTGTAGCTGGACAGCGCATACATTTGCAGCAAGCACAGCCACAGCCAGTGCAGCAAGGACAGATACCATATTCTGCGCAGGTTAGGTTAGCTCATATTTATAAGAGGAGGCAGACTGTGAAGTGTGTTAATGTGAGACTTGATTAGAAAATAAATTTACTTGGCATACAGTTTTGCAACTTAGGAACTTACATTGATTGTTATGATGTCATGGGAATATGTCACCAACAGATTATCAGGTTTTGTAATATTATTCATTCCATGTACTGTGGTTGCAGTCATTTATATACCCAAACTTATGCACATAACAAAATTATATGTTAAACATAAATTCAATCCTCCAGCATGTTTCAGTGTTAAATTGCCATCTTTGGGGAGATGTCAGTACAAAGGGATATATAATATTAACTCTTTGCAGCCCAGTGACCCATATATTTATGGGTTGCGCAGTGAGCTCTTTAATTTTGCTGAACAGCCCATAAAGGGGTCACAAGCAGTGTGTCGGAAGTTTCGAGGAATTTTATTTACACCTGTCCTATGTACTGTGGAGGTTTGCTATGTTGCAGAAACCTTGAAGGTCAGGGCTGCTTTGAGGATCCAGAATGCCCCCCCCCCACTACCTAAACCCCTACAACAACCCTGATTTATTTGTCAGCACATTACAACTGTGCATTTATCTTAGCTGACTAATATGGTTTCAGACAAAGCATATTTTTGTTTATTGCTTGCACTGGAGTCAAGGGAAGGTTGAATATCTACACTGGCCTATGAAACAAGTACTAATTGTTGACCTGAAAGGTTTTCAGTGGTGTATTTTAATACATATTGTTCAGACAAAAGTAATACAAAAAAATCGGAGATAGCCACAAAAACAATGTTTGCAACTACAGGATGGCCCACATACATGCCTCTCATAGTGCTGGGACACTCAGTAGGGGTTGTGGAGCAGTAACATTCAACACACATTTGTCAGTTTACTAAAAAGTCTTGCGCACCTTCGAATAGGTGTAATTTTTTACAGGAGTCACATTGTAGCTTTAGATCTGTTTTGCTGTCAGTGTAGAAGTAGCCTATATCTTGGGTTTCTGCAGCTGTACCCAGTCACACAGAGGGGTCTTAGTAAGTAAACTGCTTTCAAAAATGGTCACAAAAAGGATGAAAATCGATGACAAAGCTATCACTGAAATTCTGGTTGCTGACTCTGACTTGAAATCAGGTCCTGAGACTAGCGATCTAGAAGATGAATTGCAAGAAGAAGAAGAAGAAGAGGAACAATAAGAACATAACATCAGTCTTTAGCAGAAGAAGAACCACAGACTGCAACAGGCGGTGGAGGATTACCAACCTAGGGACTGCCTCAAAGAAGGAGCACAAATTTTCTTCCTGTTGTCAGTCCAGCAAAAGGTGTGACAAAAAGTGAGGCTGCACACATCAACAAAGAGAGCTGTCCACTGTCCGTGTTGATGCTGTTTTTCACATAAATTTTTCAGCTGCAGGTGGAAGAGACCAACTTACACAAACAGCAATGCATGGACACACAAGCTGGACCTAGCCATTGACTATCTGACATTACATTGCTGGACATGATGGCTTTCATTGCCTTAGCTCTGCAGGTGGAAAACGACTTGAGAGATGTGTTACGTGACTATTGGTCTAGAATTTCGACAGCTGCACACTCTGTTTTATGGTGAGACTATGACATGAAACAGATTTCTACACATACTGTGTTTTTTTGCATTTTGTGTGCTATTCACAGAGACCAGACCAAGGTGATGAATATGACTGACTATGGAAACTAAGGACTGTCTTTGACATATTGAATTAGGCTATGCTATATTCTATAACCCCTAGGAGCATTTTGGCAGTGGATGAGATAATTGTAAAATTCAAGGGCAGGGCTATCTTCAGGCAACATACTCCAAAGAAAAGAAAAATTTTTGACATCAAAATTGACAGAGTGTTTTTGATGAGTCAGGGTATGCTTATGACACAAGAGTGTGTTTGATTAAAGACTCACACTTCGCCACTGACGACATGACTGCAATACATGCGGCTGTTAGACATTTGACTTGCAGAGTTGAAGGCTTAGGACACAAAATATTTACGGACAATTTCTTTTCATCACCAAGACTTTTTGATGACTTGGAGAGACATTAAAAAAAATTCACGTAGTAGATTATGGCCCAATAGACTTCGGACCAAAAAAACTGAAATTGACATAAGGGGTGAAGACCAGAGGAGGTTTGACCTCATTAGTTTGGAAGGACAGACAAGAAATTTACATGCTAACAGCAGAAGGAAATATTTGTGATGACAGCAACTGCCCTGGAGGAAACCTCACATCCTGGAATGGTATAACTGGCTTAAGGGTTACGTCGACAGTCTTGATAGTATGGCCAACAGCTGTTTGATGATTCATTGTAATTTCAAGTGGACTGTGAAATTGTTTATCCACCTTCTGGATCTAGCAGTACAGTTGGATTCTGTTCCCTTCATGTGGGGCTAAATATACTCACCAAGATTTCAGACTCCTTCTGGTGAGGAATTTGATCAGAGAAGCTGAAAAAAGCCAAGATCGCCTCACTCCCAGATTGGTTGGAAGACCAAGTGTGGCAGCAACATGTGCAGCTCAAGAGCTGCCATAACCAACACAGATGAGCAAAATCCACCAAACTCTGTTGCCATCCTGGTTTGTCTTGTGGTCAGAGAAGGGGTGCCAGATGTGATGTGGGCCTGTGCGTGGTGCCTTGTTACATGGACTGCCACACCAAAGTAAATTTGTAAATCATCCTTATATTTTGAATAGTGTGGGTCATGATACAATAGTGATCCAAGGTGCTACAGACCTTTTGCAGCAACCAGAATTATGTGAGTAATAAACTAATTACACTACATTTTTTTATAATAGGTGAACATATTTTCCCAAATTAACCAATTCATCAGCAGATTGCTAAATTTTATTTCCCTAAATTTGAAGGAAAAGCCTAGGAGATATGCTTCCCCTCCCAAGAGTAATCATTAAGAATTAAAATTCCCAGGTAAAAATCTTGGCAAGTTGCTGTTGTGCAGAGGAATTTAATTTTGGCATACATCCATCTCACATGTACAGTGTAAATATATAAAATATTTAAAATATCAGCTATAAATATAATGTAAGTACAATAATCCATGTTATTGTATTTATAGCTGCTATTGTGTATATTTTATATTTTATCATTGTACATGTGAGATTGATGTATGAATATTGCATGTCCCTGTGTGTTGACGGGCAATTTATCACTGAAACGTGTGGGAGGGTTCAAGGTTATGTATTACATAAAATTATGTTGTGTGTTTATGTTGGTGTATGTGAATGATTGTGATTATCAGCTGTTTCTGGCACTGCAGCAAATTCTTGTAGCTGCATTTTGAGAGGTGACAGGGAGGCAGAAGCTGTTGTGACATGAGGACTGATAACACAGGACATGGACTGATATAAACAGGAAATAGACAAGCTTGTCCAGTGATATTAGATAGAGTGTCCTTCGGTATCCTAAGCAATAAATAGTGTACTGTAGAGAGATATGTTAACGTAATTTTACTGGTAGAACTACTTGTGAACTGCATTTTGTGTTGCTGTAAGGATGTGTGAAAAAGAGTGTAATGTGTACAGTTATTTTGTAAGTTTTTTTAGTGGCTTAATGTGTGTTTACAGAACCACAATTTATTTCTTGTTTGTGCTGTTTGGATAAACAGCATGGACCCCTCATGTAACCCACACCGCTCAAACTTTCTGACAGATACGAGATCTCGTGCCCACTTTACCCCCTCCCTACCCCATATAAACAGCCCATGTATGTTTTGTATAACTGCTTAATACGTATTTCATGTACAACCTGAAGATGGCCATTATCAATTGCCAAAACATGTAGTTGTACCTTATGTAGAAAATACTTTATGTTCTACCAATAAATATAGTTGTGTTAGAACAGTACACACACTCTACGTTAGGTGTAATAGCAAAATACACAAAGATATGTAATGGTGATGGCTGTACCTAGTTCTGTCATTTTATTTATGAGTTTTGTCTACAGTCTCTGGCATTCTGTTCTGAACTGAATTTTGTTACTTCATTTTAAAATTAAGAAGTTCTGTTCATGTGGTACATTAAGTTGTAGTTAGTAGTACTGTTTGTAATGGTTGACAGGTGCCAGTGCAGCAGCAGATGATGCAAGGCCCAATGCAGTCCACCCTGCAGCAGCAACCATCGCAGCCACTGCCTACAGATGAGCTTGCACACCAGGAACATTTTCAAGATTTGAAGGTTTGTGGTTAATTGTGCAGCAAGCATACTGGATGTTGTCCCTTGTAATATGCATCATCCTGTAGGAGTCAATGTGGGTGTATGTTTTTGTGATTTGTTGACGTTATCCTTAAGTGTATGGCGTTTTAAATCCCAGATTTCTGACTTGCTGTCAGAACACTGTTTTATTTAAATGCCTATTTTGGAATATTATTTTTCCTTTCAGTCACAAAGGATATACATTTAATGGGACATTGTTTTCCTTTTTGTTTGTTTGTTAACTGTGAATGCACAAGAAAAACAACCCTAGAATTTCAGTTTATGTATTGAGACAGTAAGGAAATTTATGGAATTTTTAATACATGCTGCATAATCTCTGTTTTATTTGACACGAAATGCCATTTATTTCATAATTTTATGTTTGTCTGTTTGAATAATGGATTTTTTTCCTTTAAACCTTGCATAAAAATGTAAATTCCAACCATCATTTATAGGTTGAAGTTTGTACAGTTCACCCTAGAACAGGGCACGAAGGCGCAGAGGGGAGTAGAGGTATAGCTCTACTCTTTCTTTAACCTCGACGCTAGATGGGGGTGGGTGGTCAGCACCATGCCCTAGCTGCTTTACCCCTAGGAAAGACCCAGTACCCATTGTATAGGAGGCTGGGTGGGCCGCAGGGCTGGTCTGGATGGTTGTGGAAAATTTCGCCCTCATCAGGATTCAATTCTCAGACTGTCCAGCCTGTAGCGAGTTGCTTTAAAGGTTATACTGACAGAAATTTTTGTTGGTTTTATTTTCAGTGTTAGTTTCAGTGGATCAAATGTTTAACCATTTTAATACAGAACTCTTATGCTAATCAGTTGCTGTAATTTTGCTCATGTATACCAGTCTTCCTAGTGATGTATACTTCACCTTTGTTTCTGTTGAATTAAACATCTTTATATTTCTGTAGGCAGATTAGTAACTTTCTTATGCTTTGTGTGGACAGTGTCATGAGAGTGCCATAATAATGTCTTAAAATAAGTCTTAATTCTATATTGTTTTCTTGATGATGATGATGATGATGACGATGCATAGTAATTTGTCCTATTATGTTGTAGAGTGATTATACAAGTTCACATTCCCAGTACCATTAACTGAGCTCAGTAATTCCAAATTACACTTTCCTGATTCATCTTTCAGATTTGAGTGGCTTGGATTTGAATCCACCTGAGCATTAAGTTCCTTCTTCGGTTTAAATTACATTCACATGCTTGAAGAATATTTATAAAATCAACCATGATTATGTTGTATGAACATGCATTTAGCAGGGTGCTTTGTTTTGAAAGGATATATATATATATATGCAAGCAAAGGAATGAGCAAACACCATAATCATGTAGCCTATGGTCTTTTGTATTATAACATCATGTAGCCTGGCAGGTGGTTATGACTGTTGCAGACACACATACTGCCTCTGCTTGTACCCCGAAGTTGGAGGCAGCAGGTTTCTTTGCAAGGTTGATAACTACCTACAGAACACAGACCAGAAGACCACAATTTAAATTGTTAATGCTGTGAAAACCCCTAATTTCACATCTTAATTTTTGCATGTTGACTGAAAGCTCTTGTATACTTTGCAGACTGCAGTTAATCAACAAGCACAGCAGGCATCTCAGCAACCACAACAGCCTCTTGTGGTAAACCCAAAAACTAAAACGGCTCTTGCAAACATGCTGAGTATACGACTGCAGAGTGGTACTACTGGGGCACCCCACTTGTCCCCACAGCAACCAGGAGCTCAGGTAAACTGTGTGCACCAAGACTTGTGCAGTGGCTCGTTCTTATTTGTAAAAACTGTGGTCACTGTTATATGCTGGTTACATTGGAGAATTGATTGTAAAGGGCAGGTAATGAGTTCAGTTGCTTATTTATTCCTGAATTGTTAACCTTAAGATGTAGTAATTGTGTTATGTAGCTATATGGAGAGAAAAGGTGAAGGATATGTCTGTTTAGAATCATATTCTTGTGTTCGCAATGCAAGAAGTAATGAGGTATGGTCAGAATGTGGGCAAGTGAGGTGCTGTTCTAGGAAGAGTGGAGTAGGAGGAGATTGTTTGATCAGAACAAGGCAGCCTTAACGTTATCAATAGATGGGAGTTTTGTGTGAAGTCTTACTTTGATGTGGGTTTCATTCTTTTATATCTGCTTTGTAACATTGTGTTAGAATTGTTACTACAACTATTTTGTGTTCAAAAGGTGCTGGTTTAGTTCTCACTTTGATTGTCAGCTCTCCTTTGCAAATTTTTTTTTTTGAGTTTCCTCAGGCTTTTTTAAAAATACTGTAACAGTTCCTTACTCTGCCAATTTGATCACTCTCATTTTTCCTCCCACGTAATGCTGTGAAACATATGCAGTAGAGAAAGGACTGTTAAATTAAGTAGGAAACTCAGTTTGGCCCATTATCATTATGGGAGAACTCCCTTTGAGTGTTGTCCATTATTTGATTAAAGGTCATCATGGTGGAATTTAGTTATTCTCCTTATTTAGGTAGAAGGATGTGGTGTAACTGATGCAAAACTGAGTGGCATTAGCTGTGCATATTTTGTGGGGCTGGACAGAAGGTGTGTCATTGAACTGTCTGAGAAGTGCTGCTTTTTTTTCCCAGTCATTCGATTGTAAGAAAATATAGTGCCTATGGAATAATTTTGCGATGTCGTCAGCCACTATTCAGGCAGTTGTTTTGTGCCATACCTGGAAGTAATTTTATAAAGTACATAGTAGCTTCAAAAAGTTTAGGGAATTCGCTGGTATAATTTACAGGACTTGCTACTGTGAATAAAGAAATATACATTGACATCTTTTGATGCCTTAGGGATGCAGTGAGAAGGAAATGTGCCTGAAAAATGGAGAACCAGCTGTTGGTTTCTCCTTCACAATAATGCTCCAGGACACCGGTTGGTTTTGGTCAAGAATTTCTTATCAAAGAATAATATGACAACACTGGAGCATCCCCTGTACTCGGCTGACCTAGCTCCAGCTGACTTCTGCCTGTTCCCTAGACTGAAATCAGCATTGAAGGGATGGTGCTTTTTTTTGCTACTGACATCATTAAGAGCTGAGAAGGCTTTCACAAAATGGTTTCCAGGGATGTTTCCAACATGTTTACAGTCACTGGCAGAAGTGTGTAGTTGCACAAGGGAACTATATTGAAGGAAGTGTAGCTTAAATGATTGCACTGCTTTGTATTTCTCAGAAATAAAGTGATTGTAGGAACATTTTGAAGCTACCATGCATAAGTCTGATTGGTGTGTCATATGTGCAGGGCCCTGTTTTGGTTGGGCAGCCAGTAACTTCACAAGAAGGCAGTGCTGCAGGACAGTTAAGATTAATGACAGCTCAGCATCATGCGCAGCAACATCAGCCACCACCTGGCATCCTTCAGTCTCCAACTCGTCCAGTTAACACTTCACACATTCCACCTGATCAACTTCTCACATATCAGGTACATTACATAGTGAACATCAGATTTACTGTTACGTTTACATATGCACGTACACTTGTATTTTTCCCAAGTGATCATTTTTATGTCTAATTCACATCGTACAGTTTGGCATTTAGTCCAAGAGCAACCGGATGTTTGCCATCAGCTTCCAATTAATCACCTCTTCTTTCATCCAAAGGCACCTTTTGCCTTTTTTACTTTTGCAGCGGATCATTTGTTAACTTATTATTAAACATTCTTTTGTTCCGTTATCATTCCAATAGCAACAGCAACAAAGGCGCACCCTGGGCAACATAACAAATGCTGCAGGCACCGCCAGTGGTGGAAGCTCTCCAGTTAGGCCTCCTGGTATGGTGGTGGCTAATGCTGGGGTACCCCCTGTTGGTGGAGTTCTGCAGCAACAGTCACCGCTGGTAGGTGCCGTGGTGGGGACACCTGGTGTAGGTGCAGCTGTGGCCAAGTCTCCTTACAGTCAGACTGCTGCAACAGCTGCCAGGGTTGCTGCAGCATTAGCGAAATCAGCGCAGAGTGTGGGTCAGGTCCAGCAGCAGCCAAGAGCCCAGTTTTATGGCCATAACCCCAACATGAAATGTGAGTACACTGGCTGTTGTCACTGATTATTGTAGTTGACTTGTTCTTGCATATACCTGTATTATTAACCTTTTTTATTATTATGTTATTCGTGCCATAGTCTCTTGCAGTGGGGTAATAGGAGTCTACCACTTTTTAAATGTTGTTATGTAAGTGTTCAAATTCTAGAAGTTGTGCTTGGTTTTTTTTTTAAGTTTTGGTAATGGTTTTAATTTTGTGATGTGGAATTTAATTAGAATGGATGCATTTTACTCATGCAGTTTATGATGTGAAGTACTTATTCAGATTTTGCATTTATAAGTAAAACACAGTCCAAGTTGTGATTATAAAATAACTTACATCTGAAGACATATAGATGTTTATTGAAGACATTCCTAATGAACTGCTGTATGGTTTGTCTTGCTGTGGTTATTTTAGTGTTAGTAAAATGATTTTGTAACATTGTGTGAATCGTGGCTGTTATCGGTGGATGTGCGGTTTAAGGCATGGGTCTGTGGCCGCTCACTTGATGGGATTATAGTTTGAATCCCACCAGGGGCATGGATGTTTGATTCTTGGAAGTGTTGTGTGTTATCAGGTAGAGGCCTCTGCACTTGGCTGATCCCTTGTCCAGAGCAGACCTATTGAATGTATGTGTTTCATTGAATGTGATCAAGTGCAACAGTAACCCTTGACACCTACAATGAGTAGCTACAGAGAGGTCAGACTAAGAATGAAAGAAAGAAAGAAGGAATGAATGAAAGAAGTGTCAGCTGAGATTGTGTTTTGTTCTCGGTAACATTTCTAAGGAATGAATGAATGAATGAATGAATGAATGAACAAACGAACGAATGAATGGTCATCCACAGTTTTCTTTGCTTTGCTGCAAAATCATGACATGCAGTGTTTCAATAACATGTAAGTTACCAACTTATTAGAAGCATACATGCATATGTACATACCTACAAAATACAGACATGCATTCATACTTATGTACATACATACTTACGTACTTACTCCATGGTGCAGAGTCCTTCTTGAGAAGCTAACTGGTTTGCAGCTAGTCAAGAGATTTCCCGCATTTCACGGAACCCGAAGGCTCATTACCGCACTCACAAGTGTCTGCCAGCTGTCCCTATCGTGGGCCAGCCCAATCCAGTCTATATACCCACATCCCACCTCCTGGAGATCCATCCTAATATTATCCACCCATCTACGCCTAGGTCTCCCCAGTGGTCTCTTTCCCTCCGGTTTCCCCACCAAG
>Ga0131853_10003695_pt1 | contig 27507 bp, 29 predicted proteins | sample TergutLab28metaG_FD_92764 | JGI IMG/M metagenome (GOLD analysis project Ga0131853, IMG submission 92764) | Labiotermes labralis P1 segment gut microbial communities from Petit-Saut dam, French Guiana - Lab288 P1 (version 2) (version 2) | ecosystem: Host-associated > Arthropoda: Insects >...
TTGAGTATATTTATATATATTCTCGCTTCTCTCTTCTCGCTTCTCGCTTCTCGCTTCTCGCTTCTCGCTTCTCGCTTCTCGCTTCTCGCTTCTCGCTTCTCGCTTCTCGCTTCTCGCTTCTCGCTTCTCGCTTCTCGCTTCTCGCTGAAAAATTCCCTTCGGTTATTTTTCACCTCGTAAAATCTCCATTTAACTATGTTCTTAATTCAAGCAAATTCTCATTTGCTCGTTTTCATATTCCAAAAAATCTTTTTTCAGAATGTAAGACAATAAAGCATACAGGCATTGTTAACTCATCAGGTCGAAAGATACCCACTTCGAAAAGTAGTTTACAAAAATTACAAAACTTGAGCAGTTTAACAATGCCCGCTTTAGTGCTTATAAATAAAATTCATTTAAAATAAGTTGAGAGGTATACATTTATGAATGTTTTTTTTAGAGTTTTATCAGCAGTATTGCTCGTTGCCGTAAGTATATATGCACAAGCGCCACGGAGCGGTCAAATGCAAGCACCGATAACCGCGCCGACGCAATCGCAAATTACGGTCGGCGATTGGAATGCGAGTTTTATTATTATCAGAACTGCGGACGATTTGCGGGAGCTTTCAAGACGAGTGGCGAGCAACAATGAAGCAGAACACAGAAACGGTTTCACTAATGTAATTTTCACTCTTATAAATGATATAAATCTTACCGTTGCACAAAGTAGTCAGTGGGTACCTATCGGCACTTCCGCAAGAAATTTCCAAGGAACATTTGACGGCGGAAACAGCGTTGTGCGTGGAATTGTTGTTGATAATTCGGCACCTATTCAACGCAACTTATTCGGTTTTTTGGGTAATAGAGGAATTATCAGAAATCTCGGTGTAAATGCAGATGTTGCCGAAGGAGACGCTTTAGTCGGCTTAATCGGCACAAACGTCGGCGGAAAAATCGAAAATTCGTTTGTGGAACGAGCGGCGAGCGAACGCCCTGCACAGCAAGTTCAACAGGCAACAGCGCCAACACAATCGCCACAGCAAGCAACACAAGTTACAGTCACCGATTGGAGTGCGAATCAGATTACTATCAGAACCGCAGGCGATTTGCAGGAATTGTCGAGACGGGTAGCAAGTTCCAGAAACGGTTTTTTGGGGATAACTTTTACTCTTGCAAACAATATCCATTTCAGCGCTACTCAAGGCAGTGCTTGGACAACACCGATAGGCAACTTTCGCAACGGATTTCGCGGAGTATTTAACGGTGAAAATAATGTTATAAGCGGAATAATTATTAATACCCCTTCGGATGTCCAAAACCAAAGTAGCTTATTCGGATTTCTGGGGCAAGGTGGAGCAATAAGAAATCTTGGCGTTGTCGCAGTTATCAGAGAAGGAAGTCCGTTAAGAGCATTGGTTGATGTCAATGTTGGCGGCGTAATAGAAAATTCATACGTAGAGAGAATAAACACCGGTGCTGCAACACAAGCACAACGAATTTCTGAATTGGAAGATTCGCTCAGAACAGCTCTATCAGCTGCGACACGTGCTAATGTAGCGCCGGCAACAGCGCAGCCGGGTGTTTTGTCCGCGTCTTGTAAAAGGTGTGCGCAACGCGATGCGCGACGCGGGCGATTTGTTTATTCAGTGCGTCCCGAACTTGTATCAAATTCTTCTATGACGGGTACTGCTATTACTTTTGAATTTGGACGTATCAGCGACAAAGGGCTTTATATGACTTGGGAATTCGGCGGCACTCCTTGGGGCGGCGTATCAGACGGAGGCGGTGGTGGCACCGGCTTTAATATCGGCGTTGCTACCAATTTGGAGAAATCCGTTAAAAGTGTTTTTGGAATTGGCGCAAATTACTATTCGATGTTCTACCGTGGAGATATAAAACGTGTCGATGCCACAGTAGGTAATTGGGAAGAAAGCCGTATGGGTTTCGGCAGAATTTTTTGGAAACTAATGTTTGGAAAAGAAGGTAATCTTGACATTACCAATGCCTTAATGTTCGGCGCAAGATGGAGAAACGAATGGGCAAGTTGGCATAATGGCGGAGATGGTTGGAGTAGCGGTTGGTTGGAGTGGGATAGCGGTTGGGTTCACCGCAACAGCAGAAATTCCGGCTTTAGCGCCACTTATATTCTCGGCGTCGGATACACATTAACCAAATCTAGAACAGGTAGATAAAGGAGAAATTTATGAAAAAGATTTTGAGTATATTAAGCGCATTGCTTTTTTTGTTAATAGCGTCAAGTTGCGGTTATTACGGAGAAGACGAGATGGTTACCGCGTACAGCGTTACTTTTGACGCAAACGGCGGAACGGTTGGTATAAGATCACAAATAGTGGACGCCGGTGTATCCATAACTTTACCAATGCCGACAAGAACCGGAGTGTTTGATTTTGACGGGTGGTATGATTCAGACGGAAGTTTTCGAGGAAGCGGCGGAAATAGATTTACCGTTAATTCCAACATAACGCTTACTGCTCGTTGGACTCAAAGGTTCACAATTACTTTTGATTCACAAGGCGGTTCAAATTATTCACCGCAAACGGTACGTGAAGGCACACAGGTAGCCTTGCCAACACCGACAAGAACAGGATACACGTTTGACGGGTGGTTTAGCGGTGGCGCACGAATTGGCAGCGGCGGACACAACTATACTGTAAATTCTACAATAACACTTTTTGCAGAATGGACAATAAGGCAATTTGTAATAACTTTTAACGCAGGTACAGGAGGCACAGTTGAGCCGACATCACTGACAAGAAATTTTGAACAAACGGTAAGTTTGCCGACACCGACAAGAACAGGGCACACATTTGATGGCTGGTTTACTTCGGCAAGCGGCGGAACAAGAATCAATAATCCTTATACCGTATCGGTAAATTCCGAGAGAACACTTTTTGCGCAGTGGACGATAAACCAACATACTGTGACCTTTAATGCAAACGGCGGCTCTGTAGTCAGCCCTCCGTCTATGCCGCAAAACTTTGGCGCCACAATACAATTGCCGAACGCAACAAGAGTTGGACACACTTTTAACGGTTGGTTTACAGCGACAAGCGGCGGCGAACAGGTAAATACTCCGCTTGTAATTACAGAAGATACAACACTCTTCGCACAATGGACGCCGATAGAATATACGATACCCTTCCACCTCGGCTTGGGTACCGACGACCCCACTGCTACGGTAAATCCCACGTCTATTACCGGAAACTTCGGCGATGCCGTAATTCTTCCGACACCGACAAGAACAGGGCACACATTCAACGGTTGGTGGACATCTATGACAGGAGAAGGCATAAGAATTAGCCCTGTTGAAAGTATGTCTTACACGATTACTGAAAATTCCGACAGAACACTTTATGCGCGTTGGACGGTAAATATGCATATTGTTACTTTGAACGCAAACGGTGGTCGTGTCAGCATAGACGGCGGTTCAACTTTCAGCGATTCGAGACAATTAACAAGAGCATTCGGCGCCACTGCTAATTTGCCGGAAACCATATCGACCATAAATCGAACAGGTTATGATTTTATCGGTTGGTTTACTGAGGCTGATGGCGGAGAGTTGGTTGAAAGTTCTCATACAATCAGAAGCAATCTAATACTTTTTGCCAGATGGACGATAAGACAATTTACGGTGAATTTTGCCGTTAACACAACTGACCCTACCGCTACGGTTAATCCGACAGGTACGACAGATGATTTTAACACCGTAATAACCTTACCGGAGCCGACAAGAGAAGGACATACGTTTAACGGGTGGTGGTGGACAACATCACCAACAATATGGGACACAAGGGTTGGAAATGCGGGCGATAATTTTACGATTACAAGAGACACAACGCTGTTTGCGCAATGGACAATAAACTCGTATGATGTGACTTTGAACGCAAATGGTGGTCAAGTTTCCACAGACAACGGTTGGACTTTTGCTGCCACAAGAACGGTATCAAGAACCTTCGGAAGCTCGTTTACTTTACCGACACCGACAAGAACAGGACATACTTTCAACGGTTGGTTTACTGAAGAAAATGGTGGTGAACAAGTTGAAAGCCCCCTAATTGTAAGAGAAAACACAATGCTGTTTGCGCAATGGGCACTGATACAATATACGATAACATTCAACCTTGGTGCTGGTGCTGCAGACCCTACTGCTACGGTTAATCCGACATCAATAACTGAAGATTTCGGTGAAACTGTAATTTTGCCGACTCCAACAAGGGACGGGCATACATTTACCGGATGGTGGACAACACAGTTAAGCGGTGGAACGCGAATTGACTTTGGGGGAAATACCTCCTATACAATTTCAACCGTTTCTACCAGAACACTTTTTGCACGGTGGACAATAAACTCGTATAATATAACTTTGAATGCGAATGGTGGGGTGGTTAACTTAAGCGATGGTTGGGGTAATGTCTCATCCGGAACTACAAACAGAACCTTCGGAAATTCGTTTATTTTACCGATACCGACAAGAACAGGATTCGATTTCAACGGTTGGTTTACTGAAGAAGACGGCGGAACACAAGTTGAAAGTCCTCTTATAGTCAGTGAAATTACGACGCTTTTTGCGCAATGGACACCAGTGTTTACGACGACTTTCAACCTAAATCCTAATCCTGCTCCTCGAAATATTACAGTTGAGATGCGTAGTTCTTGGCACAGCGGATGGTCTAGTAATGCGTTAAGGATTAGCGTGAACGGAACAAATCGACCGAATGAAACGCTGACATCATCAAGCAGAACTTTTGCATTTGATGTAAATGTTGGTGATCTTATTCAAGTTAACTGGGTAGCTAGTGGTAGTTGGGCAGATGAAGCCGCGTTTGCCATATATTACACAAACGAGCCACCATCCCCTGCATTTAATCCTGCAACAGGAGCTACAAATAATATTGCACGCTTGTTGATTCACAGACAATATAACGGTTTAACTAATACAAGCGCGTCATTAGGTTCATTTACAGTTCCCGGCGAACCTGTGCCTGAGCCTATTACAGCGAATTCAGGAAGTCCTATAACACTTCCTCCGACTCCAACACGTTCCGGATTTACATTTGATGGTTGGTTTACAGAGGCAATCGGCGGTGAATTAGTTGGTTTAGGCGGCAATTCTTTTACGCCTACTGCTACCGGAACAATATTCGCACAATGGACACCAGAAGATTAGAATAAAGAATAAAACAAAGGAGAAAACAAAAATATGGGCAAACATTTCAAGATTCTGACAGCAATCCTACTCGTGGGCGTTATTGCTCACGCACAAACACAACAGACACAACCACAAATTACGGTTGCAGATTGGGGGGCGCCGGTTATTATCATCAGAACTGCGGACGATTTACGGGAACTTTCAAGACGAGTGGCGAGCAACAATGAAGCAGAACGCAGAAACGGATTTGCAGGAGTAACGTTTGTTCTTGCAAACAACATCGATTTTACAGCAACTCAAGGTAATCTATGGATACCAATTGGCAGTTCTGCAAGAAATTTTCAAGGGACATTCGATGGTGGCAACAGCATTGTGCGCGGAATAGTTGTTGATAACTCAGCGAGTATTCAACGCGGTTTATTCGGATTTTTGGGCGAAAACGGAATTATCAGAAATCTCAGGGTTAATGCAGAGGTTGCCGAAGGAAACGCATTGAGCGGATTGATAAACACAAATGCCGGCGGAAAAATCGAAAATTCATTTGTAGAGCGCGTACAGACAGAACGTCCGGCAATAGCGCAAATACAAGTCAGACAACCACAAATTACTGTTGAGGATTGGAACGCAAACCGAATTACTATCAGAACTATGCACGACTTACAGGAATTGGCAAGACGTATAACAAGTCCCGATGTAGAAAGGCATAGAAACGGTTTTGCGGGAGTGACTTTTACTTTGGCTAACGACATTAATTTCAGCGCTGTACAAAGCAACGCTTGGACCACACCAATCGGCAATTTACGCAATGGGTTTCGCGGAATATTTAATGGCGAAAATAATGTTATAAGCGGAATAATTATCAGCAACTCTTCGGATAACCAAAATCAAAACAGTTTGTTCGGATATTTGGGGCACGGCGGAGCAATCAGAAATCTTGGCGTTATCGCAGTTGTCAGAGAGGGAAACCCGTTAAGAGCATTAGTTGATGTAAATCTTGGCGGAGTAATAGAAAATTCATATGTAGAGAGAATAAACACCGAAGAACAGACGCAAGCGCAACTAATTTCGGAACTAAGAGAAGAACTTAGCACTACTAACAAAAGATTAGCGACAGCTCAAGCACCGAGACCTGTTCCGGTGTGCCCGCCTTGTCAAAAATGTAGCAACCGCGCAGACAGACGCGGACATTTTGTGTTTTCTGTCCGTCCGGAATTTGTTTCAAATTCTGTAATGACAGGCAACAGTATCGCTTTTGAATTCGGACGCATCACCGACAATAACCGTTATCTGACTTGGGAATTTGGTGGTACTCCTTTTCTTTTAGCAAACGGTGGAGGTGGCGGAACACGTCTTAATATAGGCGTAGCTTCCGATTTAGAAAGACCTGTAGTAAGTGTTTTTGGAATCAGCGCTGATTTTTATGGTATGAATTATGAAGTCAAATTTGTTCAACGTGGGTCGGTAATAGAAACTGCACGTGGTTCCGATATAGGTTTCGGCAGTATTTTTTGGAAATTGATGTTTGGAAAAGAAGGTAGATTCGACATAACCAACAGGTTGATGCTCGGAAACAGAAAAACTCCGGTTTGGAATGATTCCGTTAGAGACATTTGGGGCAACAACGTCGGCGGATACAGCAGCACCGTATCCGGAACAGGTGCTACTTATTTCTTGGGTATCGGATACACTTTAACCCAAAACAGAAGATAAGAGAGGGAAAGTTTTTATGAAAAAGATTTTAGGTGCGTTTAGCGTGTTGCTTTGTTTGTTGATGGTTGGGGGATGCGGCTTTTATGGGGACGAGATCGAGATAAATGTTGCCGTACCTGTACAGCGTGTCACCGTGACATTTAATTCGCAAGGCGGTACAAGTTTTTCGTCGCAAACAGTAAATGCAGGACAATCTGTTTGGTTGCCAACTCCAAGCCGCAGCGGATTCGTTTTTAACGGTTGGTTTACGTCGTCAAGCGGTGGGTCGCGAGTTGGTTGGGGAGAAACTAATTTAACTGTATGGGAAAACAGAACACTTTGGGCACAGTGGACGGCAACAACGCCAAGTCAATTTACAGTGACTTTTAACGCAAACGGAGGAACGGTAAGCCCTACATCAAGAGTGGTAAATGCAGGAACATCAACAACATTACCGACACCGACAAGAAGCGGGTTTACATTTAACGGCTGGTTTACATCATCAAGTGGTGGTACAAGAGTTGGAGGTGCAGGAAGCAGTTATACGGTAAATTCAAACATAACGCTTTGGGCACAGTGGACGGCAACCCCAAGCCAATTTACAGTGACATTTAACGCAAACGGAGGAACGGTAAGCCCTACGTCAAGAGTGGTAAATGCAGGAACACCAACAACATTACCGACACCGACAAGAAGCGGGTTTACATTTAACGGGTGGTTTACGTCATCAAGTGGTGGTACAAGAGTTGGAAGTGCGGGAGATAGTTATTGGGTGAATTCTAACATAACACTTTGGGCACAGTGGACATCAATATCGTCGTCTATAATAATCCTGTCTCTCAACGTTCCGGCAACTGTTAGTATAACATCTGGAGTAAGGCGAGAAGTAAGGTTTACTGCACCATCTACGGGAACTTATATATTTCAATCTTCAAATAGAGGTTCGTTAGACCCTACAGCATATACCGCTTTAACTGGTGGTAGCATTATTGATGATGATAGTGCAGGAGACCGCAATTTTTGGTTTTCACGCGCTTTGACAGCGGGGCAAACATTTACTTTTTGGGCAGGCGTTTGGAATAATACGGGAACTGGCAGCTACACAGTAACTGTCACGCGTTAATAATACAATAAGAAAGGAAATATATGAATAAACAAATCAAGCTACTGACAATAATCCTATTTATAGGCATTATTGTCAACGCGCAGGCGCAGATTACAGTTGCTGATTGGGGTACTCCGGTTATTATCATCAGAACCGCGGACGATTTGCGGGAACTTTCGCGACGGGTGGCGAGTGAGAATGACGAAGAGCACAGAAACGGCTTTGCGGGGGCAATTTTTGTCCTTGCAAACGACATCAATTTTACCGCAGCGCAAAGTTCGCAGTGGATTCCTATCGGTAATTTCACTCGACATTTCAGCGGAACTTTTGACGGCGGCAACAAAGCTGTGCGCGGAATAGTTATAGATAATTCTTCGACTGTTCAACGCGGTTTATTCGGCTTTTTGGGAGAAGGTGGCGTTATCAGAAACCTCGGCGTTGCTGCCGATATTGCGGAAGGAAACGCGTTAAGCGGTTTGGTCGGCACAAACTTCGGCGGAAAAATCGAAAATTCGTTTGTGGAAAGAGTAGCTGTCGAACGTGTAGCGCCGCAAGTTCAACAAAGACAAGCAGAAGTCGTAGCACATAGAGGTACGCAAGAATCGGAATCGGTGCTTGGAATTTTTGTTCGTGATTTACAAATCGCAGTCAATGACCTTTCGCAAAGAAACGCAAAATTGGAAAGAGATATTGAAATTATTAAAAACCGCCTACAACGCCCAACTTTTGTGTTTTCCGTTCGCCCAGAATTTGTGCGCCACTCTTCAATGAAGGGAAGCAGTATAACTTATGAATTCGGACGTATTACCAATAATAATCTTTACATAACGTTTGAATTCGGCGGCACTCCTTTTGCCGCTATTGACGGACGCGGCGGTGGCGGAGGTATAGGTCTCAATGTCGGCTGGGCTTCAGATTTGGAAAAGCCGATAACAGTTGTCTTGGGTGGCGGTCCGAACTGGTATATTATGGGGTATGAAAGAAGAGTTGTTCGCAATAACACAAATTCAAATCATTGGAATTACAATTCTTGGGATCTCAACTTTGGTTGGGCGAGAGTCTTTGGGAAATTACTGCTTGGCAGAACTTCTAATTTCGACATCACCAATGCGATAATGTTCGGAATGCGAGAAGAGCAAGTATGGGAGTGGAATCAATGGAGTTGGGGCGGTGAAGGCAGATACGACCTCTATTGGGACTACAGATTTAGCGCCACTTACCATTTGAGCGTAGGGTACACATTAACCAGATCAAGATCGCTGAAATAAGGAGAGGAAAAGCAATGAAAAAAATTTTGTATATATTTAGTATCTTATTTTGCTTGCTGGCAGTTGTAGGTTGTGGCTATTATGGAGACGACTTGGTAGAGCCTAATCTGCATACAATCCAAAGAGACAATAGATTGATAAATAGCGGTAATGTTTGGGCGTCCGGCACCAGCAATAATAGTCAGGGATTTGTTTTCAATTCAAACGGAACATATAGAGACGTACTATTCGATTCTTGGAATAATATTTGGCGGATCCGTGGTACCGGCGAATGGCACACAACAAATAACAATCGGCTGTTTCTCAATGGTTCCGATTATGGTACTTACACAATATCGGGCAACACTTTGTCCATCGGTTGGTCAGGAACTTACACCTTGAGAAGCGGTACTATTAGTTGGTAGCGAAGAATAAAAATTTAACAAATAAAGGAGTTTTTTTATGTTTAACTTAAAAAAAATTATCTCTGTAATGCTTGCAGCTCTTGCGGTTGCTTGGGCGGACGAGATGATTGAGATTACGACGAATCCCGCAGGGGCGAGGATTTATATGAATGATTCTTTTCTGGGGGTGTCGCCTGTAACGATTCCGAACGCGCACTTGGGAAATGTCATTATTCGTGCAGAATTACAAGGTTTTTTCGGACATGAAGTTCATTTTATAAATCATACGGGAAGTTCGCGAAATATATCTTTAACATTGCGAAATCGCTCGCAACAACAAGGGCAAGTCGCTACTGCACAACGTCCGCAGCAACAAGGGCAAGTGGTCAGACCTGAAGACGGTCAGCAACGCGCTGCTGCCAATATTGATGAAATGCCTGCAACACGATCGACACCAACATTGGCGAGCATAAACTGCGCGGTTGTCAAAGAAGCGGTAGAGGGTTTGGACGAAATGACTAAAGGCAGAGATTTCCAAAGAACACAAGGAAGAATTGCACGATTTACAAGAAATGCACAAAGAGTAGAAACGGTAATGCGCGTCAGCGGAATGAGCAGCTCGGCTCCATCTGCGACCGCTATGGCAGGACTTTCAATCGAAATGTTGCGAACTATAAACGATGTAAACAGACAAATTATGGAATTTAACGGAGCGCAAGTAAATCCTTGTACAGAAAGCGGATTTTCAGAATTGCAGAAACTTAACGAAAGTTTGAATCCGGGCACATTCTTACCTTTGATTGTTCGAGCAAGTTTTGCAACACTCCCCCCGCCTGTAGTAGAGCCGTTTAGATTAAATCCGGTTGCGGCACTTGTAATGTTTGCTTGGATTATGGAAGATTATAATTTAACCAGAGACCAAGCCTTAGCTATTATAACCGCAGCTCTTGCTTCAACACAAGGAAGCGTTTATCACATAGCGGGTGAAATCAGAAACGCTTCGGGACCGCAAAAAGTGCAAATTACTATGCTTTTGTCGTTTTCCAGCGGTGTTCTTGCGGCAACAGTTCCGCAATTGAGAGAAATGACAAGACAAATACAAAGGATAAGAACGGCAAAAGAAGGCGCTATTTAACCGATATAAGGGCAGTATCTGCCTGCCCTTGTTTAAAATTAACAGACGTTGTTAACTTATCAAGTAGATGGTACAATAAAATTTAACATATAAAGGAGTTTTTGTGTTTAAACTAAAAAAAGCAGTCCCCGTTATCCTTGCAACACTTGTGAGTGTTTGGGCAAACAGCGGAGTAGAAATTGTCACACATCCCGCAGGAGCGAGGATTTATATGAATGGGAATTATTTGGGAGTGTCGCCTCTGACAGCCTCAAATGTTCCTTTGGGCAACGTTGTTTTTATTGCAGAACTACAAGGTTTTTGGGAACACGAGGTTCATTTTGTTAACCGTTCCGGAAGAGCGTGGAGATTAAATATGTCTCTGCAAGAACTAAATGGAAATCGTCAACAAACTCCTGTTTTTACAGCTAAACCATCTGCTCCGGAGATAATTCAACAGCAAGCCGCACCGCAACAAGACCAAGAAGTCGTTCGAGCAGAAGATACTCCCGTGCAACAACGTCCACAGGAAACGACCGAGCAAATTTCGCTCAGCGGCATAAACTGCGCAGTTGTCAATGAAGCGGTTGCAGGTTTGGACGAAATGACAAAAGGCAGAGACTTCCAAAGAACACAGGGAAGAATTACACGATTTACAAGAAATGCACAAAGAGTTGAGACTATTATGCGCGCTCAAGGAATGAGCAGTTCTGCTCCTTCGACATTTGCTATCGCAGGACTCTCAATAGAATTACTCAGAACTGTAAACGACGTAAACAAACAAATTATGGAATTTAACGGCGCAGAAATAAACGCTTGCACAGAAACCGGATTTGCAGAGTTGGTAAGACTTGATGAAAATTTAGACCCGCTCACATTTTTGCCTTTAATTCTTCGCGCAAGTTTTGCAACACTTCCCAGAGCAGTAGTAGATCCTTGGAGAATGAATCCGAGAGCGGCTCTTATTATGTTTGCTTGGATTTTGGAAGATTATAATTTGACACCGGAGCAGGCAACGGCAATCGTAAGCGCCGCCCTTGCTGCATCACAAGGAAGCGTTTATGACATCAGAAACGAAATTTCGAGTGCGTCAGGACCGCAAAAAGTGCAAATTACAACAATTTTAACTTTCTCAACCGGTACTCTCACAGTAGGTGTTCAACAATTAAGAACGATGACTAAAGAAATACAGAGAATCAGAGCCAATATAAGAGGTGAAATTTAACAAACAAAAGGAGGAGTTTTTTATGTTTAGAATGAAAAAAATTGCTTTTATAATGCTTGTAGCGCTTGTTTTTAGCGCGTTTGCATTCGAGCAGAGCAGAATTGCGGTCGGCATACCGATGTTTTCGACCGAAGCGGGAATGAACGAAAACTTGCAGCAATATGCAAGAGCGGTAACTGAAAATGTTGTCGCACTCGTTACAAGTTCCAGAAGATTTACCGTTGTAAACAGAACGGGCTTGGATATGGTCGATGACGAGCTCAGATTCCAAAGAACAGACAATTCGTTTTTGGATAATTTTGATTTTCAAGTAAGAGACGAGGCGATTGCCGCCGAAAAACTGATTATGGGACATATCAACAACCTTGCAATTCAGTTGATAAGAAATCCCAACGGGTCGATTGCCGGCTACAGAGCAAATGTATCTCTTACGCTTAATGTTACCAATGTCGAGACACGCGAAGCAACGGAATCACGGACTTTTAACGGAGTAATGTCGCCTCAAATGGCAACAATTCAAAGTGCTTTAACTTCGTCGTTGAATTCGTTGAACGGCGATATTTCAAACTGGCTGAAAGCCGAATTTCCCGTAGAAACCGCTATTGCCGAAATTACCGAAACCAGAAGAAACAGCGCGCGAAACGTACGGGTTTTCGGAGCGGCAGATTACGGTTTCAGCGTCGGAAGCGAATTTAATGTCGTAAGCGTCAGAGAAATAAGCGGAAGAACGCTTCGCTCCACAATAGGAACAATAAAAATAACCTCTCTCTCCGGTGATTTTTCGGAAGCGGAAGTTTTAAGCGGCGGCGAAGAAATTTTGACTCAATTTAACGCAGGCGCAACAATTTTATGTCAATTACAGGTCTCAGACGGACGTGGGAGAAGAAGATGATGGTATTTACGAAATATTTTGCTTGTTTTTTGCTGTGTCTGTTTTCGATTACAACAACTTCTTGCGCTCGAAGACAGCAATTCTCTCCGACCCAAACAACTTACGTAACAAGCGACGGCAATACAATAACAATGAGAGCGTCCGGGGTTGGAGCAAGCCAACAGGACGCGCTGAGCGATGCCGAGATGAGAGTGTTTGACGTTATTTTGTTTCGCGGAGTTCCCGAATCGCAGCACAGAAGACCGCTCGTAAGCACCAATGAATCGGCAGAAATGATGAGAAACAGCCCGTATTTTGCGGACTTTTACAATGGAAAACGTTTCAAATCGTTTATAGTCAGTTCGAGACCGGTCGGCGGTTTTACAAAATTAGCAGGCAGGCAGTATCAAACAACTGCCGAGGTAAGAGTAAACCTTGCGAATTTACGCAGGGATTTGGAACAACGTGATATAATAAGAAGTTTTGGCTTTTAATTAAGGAGAAAAAGCAATGAAAATTAAACAGATTTTGACGACAAGTATTTTGATGGTGTGCATCACTGCAAGCGGGATTTTAGCACAACGTCCGGCGATTATGGTTATTCCTTTTACCAAAGAGGGCGAGGATATAAGAACGATTTTGGAAGACGATGTTAATAAGCGTATTGTTATAACAGAAGTTCAGAGAGGATTTAACAACCGCGATTTTCAAACAGTGGACTTTTTGGCAAGGTTGAGAGCGGCAAATATGCGCGACGTTCTTGCAAGTGATAATCAGGCGGACATCAAAGACGCCATTGTTTCGGGGTCAGGTGCGGAAATTTATGTATCTGTAGAAATCGTTATGGATATATCACCAAACAGAAGCCGCGAAAGTTGGGTACGCCTAATAATGACTGCTTATGATATTGCAACCGGTGCCTCTTTATCAAATATGATAGGAGAAAGCGGACGTTTCTTTACGGACGACGTATCGCGCCTTGCGCAAAGAGCGGCAGTTCAGGGAATCGAAGAGTTTTTGAATACTATGCAGGCAAGTTTTGACAACATAGTACAAAACGGAAGACCGCTTGTTATTGATATAGGCATTGCTCACGGCTCGGAACTTACAATGTCTTCACGAGTTGGCTCCGATAATCAGCAACTTTCAAGAGCCATAGAAACTTGGATAGCCGATAATGCTTACCAAGGCGTTTATACCAGACAAGGAAGAACAGCCAACCGCTTGTCGTTTGACGATGTTCGCATTCCGCTGAGAAGAGCCAACGGTCGACCGTTTACTGTAGGTATGTTTGAAGACCAACTGAGCGATCTTTTCGAAGAATTGGGCGTCACCGCAGAAATTTCGGCAGTTCGCAGCACAATATCAATTTCGATACGGTAAGCAAAAGGAGTATATATGCTTAAAAAATGTTTATTTTTTGCCGTATGCTTTGCTGTATCCGTAAGTGCCGTTTCGTTGGAAGATGTCGGAAGAATTGCCCTTTCGGTGGTTGTTCCGGACGTTATACGAGACATCGACGCCTCTCACAGACCCGTGCTTGAAACAAGGATAAAACAAGTTGTTTCAGGTGCTGGATTGGCGGCTTCGGGGGGGGACGGAAATTTTATTATTTATCCGAACTTTACGATTATTCAAACCGACCTCGTAGAAACGGGAATGCAAAATATAACGAGAGTAAGAGCGGAAATTACTTTGTTTGTAAAACAGGTCGATAACGGCTTATTATTCGGCACGGTAAGCAGAGAAGTTACGGGTTCCGGAAGAACAAAAAACGACGCCATCAGAAGTGCAATCCAAGCGCTCCCCACAAGACATTCTGAATTTACGGCTTTTCTTGAAAATTCAAAAGAAAGAATTGTTGAATATTACGAAGTTCGATGCTGGGATATAATCGGAAGAGCCGACGGATATATACGCCGTCAAATGCACGAAGAAGCAATAGCGGTGTTATTGACTATCCCCGAAGAAGTTGCCGTTTGTTATGCAAAAATCACCGGAAGATTAGTGCAAGCATTTAACGCGCATCAAAACCAAATTTGTAGAGAATTGATGCACAGAGCAAACACTTTAATGGCGGCAAGAGACCATTTCGGCGCTTTAGAAGCTATAGGACAAATAAGCCCGTTGTCGAATTGTTATGCTGAATCGATGATGATATTACAATCAATAGAAACGGCAATCGAAGAGCAAGAGCGCGAAAAATGGAACTTGGCAATGCGATTACATAACGAAGCACGAGAACTTGAGCAGAGAAATTTTCAAGCGGCGCAAGCAAGACACGCAGCTCGCGACAAATTGGAAGCCCAAAAGATTGAAGCGGCAAAAGCGATAAAAATCGAACGCCTCAGAAATCAACCCACCGTAGTTTACAGAAACATCATTTGGTGGTAAAAAAATGAAAAAAGCAGTTTTTTTTATTCTTTTATCCTTTTGCCTTGTACTTGCAGGGCGAAAGGAATTTATCCGCGAATATACGTATCAGGCAAGCGAAATGGACAGCAAAGTAAGCGCTCGCACAAACGCTTCTGTAGAAATACGCAACATTCTGCTGCGAGAAATCGGACAGTTTGTTTTTTCGCAGCAAGTTTTGATAGACGATGAATTTTTTGAGAGAGCGCTGGCTGTTACTGCAGGGGTTGTCGAAATGACGATAATAAATGAAAGTTGGAATGGTCGCGAATACCGAATGAAAGCAAGAATGGTCGTTGATACAAGAGACGTAGAAAGACGAATTAATGCGATTATGCAGGACTTTAGAAGATCAGAAGAAATGAGATTGGCGAGAGAGCGGTTGATGGAGTTCAGAGCGCAGGCAATGAATATGAGAAACAATCAAATGCCGTTTGGTTCGTACCAAGAAATAATGACAGCCCTTGCAAGCGAAGATGATTTCACTTTTGGAGTAGTCGCATACGAAAACGGACAATTCAGAGAGGCGTTAAATCATCTGAACAAAGCACTAAGAAGAAACAGAACGCCTGCAAACGTCCACTATATGCTCGGAAAAACATATCTTGGTCTAAACAACCAAAGACAAGCCGATCGCCACTTTAAACGAGCCGCAGACATGGGACACCCCGGCGCACAGTTTCGACAAAGAACGCAAGGATATAGGAGGTAAGGTTAACTTACTGTGAATTTTTTTTGTAATATTTACGGAGTTTTATTAAAATCATAAGGAGGTTTCAGATGTTCAAAACTAAAAATGTTTTTGTACTTATTTTTGTTGCCGCGACTTTAACTTTAATGGGTTGTGGTCCCAAAGTCGGTGGTAATTTTGGAGAAACGGGCGGCGCAGTGAGCGTTTATCCCGCAGAAATTCAACGTTTAATTGATGGTCCTTTCAGAGAGTCTGTTTGGGCAGTAGGTATGGCTACAGCAACCGACCAAGTTGCCGCGTTGAGAAGAGCGCGCTTTGAAGCAACTCAGCAGATTGCTACACAATTTGAGCAAGAAGTCGCAAGTCAACAGCGCGCATTTACTTTAGATATACAAGGCAATGTGGACAATGACGTTTTTGAAACTGTTCAAGAAATTTTTGTTTTGACCACGCTTAACGGCGACAGGATTGTCAAAGAAATGGTTTCGAGAGGTTCAAACGGATTTACGGCTTATGTATTAAGAGCGCTTGATGCCAATATTCTTAAAACTTTGTTGGAAGCACAACAAAACGCAGAAAATCTTAGACAAGCAAGAACAGCTTGGGGAAATCTTGAAGAGAGAATTGCACGTGAAAGAGCCGCAAGAGCAGGAACAAACTTTGCAGAATAATTCCTCGCAAACAATAATAAGTTTCGCAAGGCGTATTTTTGATAATACGCCTTTTTTATACTATATTTACTTGCGCAAATAGTATTCCGACAACACCCTTATTTATTTGTTGTTTTTGTTTTGGGGCGGGTGTTATGTTTTTAATATAATACTTTTTTTGTGGTAAATGCGGGAAAATGTTAAAATTAGTAAAAAAAGGAAAAGGAGAGCGTTTTTGCTCTCCTTTGTTTGTGTTGTTATGACGCGAGGGCGTAGGATTTGTTTCGGCGTATGATGTTTATGTTGTAGAGCTTGTGGGCGTATGTTAGATTGTCTTCGAGAGACAAAGCGTTTGCGGCTGCTAAATCTGCTTTAATCTCGCCTACTTTAAGTCCGTCCATTACGTTGAAGTAGAACTTGTCGGCAGAGAAGTTTGATTTTGTGCCGACCTTTTTTTCAAAACGCATAATGTCGCTTTCTTTGAGTTCTGAGGCTAATAATGCCTCGCCTGTCCATTTAATTTGCTGTGTTTTCATAACGTCCTCCCGTTAATAAAGTTTATTTGTTTCTTTATTTATACAAAATACGTTCTCGCGTGCGCGCGTGTGTCTATAATATATGCAAAAAAGTAAAAAAGAGTTTTGTTGTGTTTTAATCTCACGTAAATAGTGGTGGTTTGTCGGTTTTTTATGAGTTGCGTTCTTGCGACTTTCGGAATGTTTGCGCGAGAAAAGTATTATCGTGAAAACTGTGCTTTGTGGTGGCTTGAAAACTTGACACGTCTGCTGTGATATATAGATTTTGGTTGCAAGAAAGCGAGGTCGTTTATGCTTTTTGATTATTTTGGGTGGCTTCTTAATCGTGAGGGAACTCCTCCGAATTGGGCATAGGTTGAAATGCGTAATTTTATGCGTATTATCGATAGTCTGCGACAGCACGGTTTTGACATAGAAGTTTTGCGAAATCTTATCTCTAATGTTTCTTTTGGTCGGATTGCTTGGAGTGTAGCAGGCGACTTTTTAGATATTGAAAATCCAAGCGACGGTCATATAGCGCAAAGTGGATTTAATAATAAGTGGGTGGCTAATTGGGTAAGCGGCGGCAGTGGTGCAGGAAATGCGTGCGACCGAATAAGAATGCGTTTTGAGGAGGGATATTCGGGAGGAGGTGGTCAAGGCTTTGTGTTTGATTTTGATACAACTTTTGGATTGTTATTTCAAACTATTGCGCCTGCTGGAAATATAAACAACAGGACGCGGTTAAGTCATAGAGGCTTGAACGTAGCTAACGGTGATGAGAGCGGTGTTGGTTTGGGCTGGAATAAAGAAACTGAATATAATGCAGGAGGCGTATTTCAAAATAGAATATCGGACGGTGCTTTGTTGTTTAACCTTACAAATTTAGGGCTTTACTTTTACCAAACGACGAGAAATTCAAATGATAAATATGAATTTATTCGATTTGGGGCAGACCACGGAAGCGAGATTAGCTGTAATGGCGCTAACAGAATGGAAGACCCCGAAATATTCAGAATAGCAAAAAGAAACTCAGACGGTGATTTGTTGGGAAAGGCTCTTACGGTAGAAAATCCTATTGAAGTAGTAGAGGTTTTTTTGTTGCGCTCACCTCAAAATAGACAGATGGTTCAGGAGCTTACAATTCTACACGAAGATGAAATTGTTTTATATGGCTTTGCGGAGCGAATGTATGCCAAAAAGATTGATATACCTGCAATTCCGATGGTTGGCAACGGACGACTTACGATACAAAGAAACGGAAATACTGTTGCTATTTTTAACGCTAATCAAAGCGAAGCAGCTACGGCAAATATAGATGTCGGAATATCACATATAAATGCAGGTAATGGTATTAGCGTAGGAATATCTACAGATACAGACGGAACGAGAACCGCAACTATTACAAATACACAGACAACGGTGGTAGCGGTTCGGCGGTGCAGTGTTGGCAGGGGTCGTTTCTTAATCAGAATGGGCAAGTATCGACAATGTTTAGAGTTGGATGTGGGACGCATAATGACGTGGGCGGTCAAAGCATTATGCACCCAATGCCGATTGTTCCAAGAGGCTCTTTGCCTGCGACTTTATCAATGAATGTGAGGGCTTACTCACGGGCTTTGTCGGGTGGAACAATATCAATTTCGAGGATAAGGGGCGGAACTATTACGGATAATGTCGGCGGAGGACTAACTTTTGGAGCATTAGGAGGGGATAACGAGCTTACTGTGGATAATATGGCAAGTATAACCACCGAAGATTTTGACCGAATTGCAAATGCAGATACGGAAAAAATGGCAATGGAAATGATTAGTGCGCTTATTGAGGCGAAAGCAAGAAGATATGCAAGTATTATTATTGCCGACGACCTTTCAGAAGAGCGCGCGGCAAATGAGGGGAAAGACGCTCGGCGTTGTATTCGCAAGAAGTTAGCAGGGCTATCTGAGATTGACCCGTCGTATTCGTATGATTGGGGCGACAAAGAAAAGGATTATATGGATATTGAAGACGCGGCGTTAAACGGACACGTTGTCGGAAAACTTGTTAGGTATTTGTCGGATAAGGGTTATACAATAAGCCAAATAAGCGATATGAGTAATGCTGAGCTTTACGCGTTGGCGGCAAGAGTTAATGCACACGAAAACCTTATGGTGCGCAATTCTTTAATGGGCGCACCTACAGCAAATAAAATGGCGCACCCTGTTATTGTCAGCGAGACGGTGGAGGCTTCTGTGCCAAGTTTGGATGGTATATACTCAGACCCTATAGCGTGGGAGAAGTATATGGACGAAGCGGTAAGAACAAATAACCGTGCAAGATTAGACGCAATCAGAAATTATGAACGCTCGATAGTAGCGAAAGATTAAAAAAAAGGAGTATGGTATGGCAAATCAAATGACTGCTGTAAATACAAGACCTGCGGGTCAAGTAGTAGCGTTGCCGAGTGTTGGCAAAGAAATATTCTACCAAACATACAGCAAGACGCTTTTCGGTATATTGTCTTATACAGGCAAAAATACCGATACCGTATCTTTGTATGCGGGAAAAAACAATGCGGGTAATGCGGCGATAAAGCGAATAAATATCGCGTCGGGATTACACGGAATGAATGCAGAAGTGCGCAAAATAACAGGGAAAGCGTCTTTTGGCGACAAAGCCCCTGTTGCGACAAATCCGCTTGAATTCGGAAACGTTGAGTATGCGACCAATAAAATCACTTCACCCGAAGTGCCTTTACGTGGCGATATGAGTGTGAAAGAATTAGAGCCGTTTATTGAAGACAGCAACAGCGAGGTGAGAAAAGCATTGACTAATTGGTTTGTGTCTTATCTTGACTATGCTATGGCTCAGTCATTCTTGAACGGAGCAAGTGTAAACTTGTTGGCGAGCAGAATGAGAGGCGGTTTGAACTTTCAATTTACGGGAAGAAGTATCGCAGGAATTCCGCAAATGAACAGAAACGTTTGGATTGCGGACGTGAACAATGACACTATGTTTGACCTCGACTGGGAAACCGTGCATAGCACTTGGGGAGACCTTTTGTGGAACGGAGCTACACAGTCGGCTATTGAAATATTGGCGGCAGATACAGGCGCAGGAGGTTATTTGTCGAGAAACAAACTTGACAAAATCGGACTTATGGCAGCAAACAAAAAGTTTGCACAAGCGACTACTATTGACGCAACGACAAACTTTTTGTTTATCGTTTCGCCCGAAGAAGTTGTTGCACTTCGCCGCTCTATTGACGATAAAGTGCAAATTGACGTTGGAACTTTGCTTAATCAATTAGCATTTTATGGCTTCAAAGAGGGCTTTTTGTATAATGGAATTCTTGTTATAGACCATCCTATACTTAAGGCGTGCTCACCGAAAGTAAATGGCGGAACTTCTCTTCCGACAGGATTTACCGCGCCCGTATTTGGCGGCGGTATGGATTGCGAAGATTGGACAAGTTATGTTCTTGCTCAATCAGATGCGGTCGGAGTTGGCTTCTTGCATGGACGTGAAAGCATTTTGCAAACAGACAACGCGAATATCAAACACGACATAGGAACGGACAAATACGGAAAAGCTATTTGCGTTAAGCAGGAGACAATGTTCGGTGCTGTTCGTAAAGAGTTCCCGCTTGTATCGATTAACGACCAAGCCGTTGATATGCGTATTTCCCTTTCAAAAACTTTATGCCAAATCTTGGACAGGTAAAAGCTCTTCGTTGTTGGGAAAATGTATCGGCAGAGACGGGAAGATATCCGAAGTATAACATAATAACAGGCGGCAATAGATGTGGGAAGACTACAGTTGTTGCCACCGAAGTTTTGCCTGCATTGTGTTATGGTATTGGAGCGATACATCCAAGCCGTCAAAATATAGGAATATATCACCACTTATTAGAGCGAAAACGAAAGAACGGAGGATTAAATATTCGTCTTGTTGCGCCGTCAGATAGTCTGAAAGAAGACGGAGCAATGTATAAGATTATTAAAAAGTGGATACCTGAGGCAAAGTTTAGCGAGAAAGACGGATTTTATCACCGACTTGAAATAAACGGGCAAGTTATAGTTTGCAAGTCGAACGGGCAAAGTCCCGACCAACATTCGGGAACGGAACAAGACCTTATAATTATAGACGAGCCGCTGTCTTCACAGCTATGGGCTGAAAATGTCGCGCGGGTGTCGAAAGGCGGATTTATAATAAATACCATCACGCCTTTGAAAGGTTGCGACTACCTTATAGATATAGCAGATGACCCCGAAAAGTTTAGAAGTGCTGAATTTACAAAGATAAGTATTTGGGATAATTGCAAAGATATAGAGGGCGTAAATGGACACTTGGCGCGTGAGGACATTGAAGACCTTATTGATATGTGGAAGAGCCACCCCGAAGAATTATCAGCCCGAGTTAATGGAGACCTTATGAAGTTAGCAGGGAATATATTTTCAGAGTTTGATAAACATATTCATATAGTAGAAGAACTACCCGAAAACGATTATGTGTACGGCTATGCAATAGACCCGCACCTTGTGAAAGAGCCGTCCGTTATATTTTACGCGCAAGACGCAAGCAATACAATATACATATACGATGAATATCCGCACCGAGAGTGGAATATGATTAAAAGCACAAGCAAGACAATTGAGCATTTCTGCGCAGATATAAAAAACATTGTGAAAGATAAGCCGCACGCATACACTATTGGCGACCCGAACCTTATGAATTTGAAACTCCCGAATACAAATAAAACTATTGCCTCGGAATATCGGCGAAATAAAGTTGCGGTTAATACAAAGATAAACGATAGTATATATATCGGACACGGAGCTATACACGACCATTTGCGCTATAATCCCGAAGAGCCGATAAGCGCAGATAACCGCCCGAAGTTGTTTATATTGCGCAAGTGCAAAAATACAATATCGGCATTTAAGAAATACAGATGGGCTGATGTGGATAGTGATAAAGAGGGCTCGGCTATAGAAAAGTCGCCGTGGAAGTGTTTCATTGATGTGGTGCGTTATGCGTTGGTATCACTGAAACCTTATGATGTGGCTAAAGAAGTATCGACAAGGGCGAAGCGGATAGTTGAAAGTAAGCCGATAGTGTCGAATGATGTTTGTGTGGGGAATGCTAATTTGTGGTAGAAAAAAAGGCAGAGTGGAAGCCCTGCCTTGAAGTTTATAATTTACTTTTGCTCTCGAGCCAATTCCCTAAATGTAATATTATCGCGGCTAAAAAGCCAAACACCGCAAACGGTATAGCGGCAATCTGAAAAGCACTCATAACTAACCTCCTCTCCAATAAAAATACATTCCGCGCAAAGTATTATGATTATAACACATACATTTTACGCATTTTTATCGCTTTCGCATTCTCGACACTTCCAAGATTTGTAAAATAAGACGGGTAGAACCGTTAAAATAACGCGTTTGTTCCCGTCTTAATATTAAACCATTACTAACACTCTTTATCGCGATAAAAATCTTCGCCATCTATGGGAATATTATCGAGGCGCCGAAGATAGCGATTAAGCATATCCTTATCCAAGCCCAAGACCTCGCAAACGTGCCGCTTGCTAAATCCGAAACCCAATAAGCGCATTATATCGTCGCGGTATTTGTCGTATTTAACTTCTCGGTCGGCGCCTTTCGGTCGTCCGAGAACAACGCCAGCCGCTTTCTTCGCCGCCAATGCTTCTTTTGTGCGTTGGCTTATTAGTTCGCGTTCGATTTCGGCGCACATTGCAAGCGACATTGTCATTACTCGCGTTGTCAAGTCGTTGTTTGAGGTATCTATGCGCTCTTTAACGCAGATTAACCGAGAGCCTTTCTCTTTTAGCTTCTCTACCGTTAAGAGAACATCGGTTATTGACCGTCCTAATCTTGATAACTCTGATACTATGAGAGTATCGCCTTTTTGCATTTTTTGGATAAGCGCGCCTAACTCTCTGTGTTCTGCCTTTTTCTTTCCGCTTATTGTTTCAGAAATCCACTCTACAAGTAAAAGCGGACTAATGCCAAGAACGTCAAAATGTTTCATTATTTCTTGTCGTTGGTTTTCGACGGTTTGTTTGTCCGTTGATACTCGGACGTAAGCGTATATCATTTTACACCTCCTCTTTTTTTGTTAATACAGCCAAATTACATTTGACGGGTTTCTTGCTCCCGCGTTTTCTCTCGTTCCTATACCCAAATGGACAAATCCATTCCCTATACCTATTCGAGTAAATCCCTCTCGCTGTGCCGCGTCTATAATTCGCCACCGTTGGGCATTGTCTGTCGTGCGAATATCCGCGCCAAGCACTAACTGAGTAGCAGTAAATGTGTGGTCGCTTGCAAGTGTATTGCTCGCTGTGGACACTTGTGCCGCGTGCTTTTGACATCTGCCGCCCGAATTTATGGAAAAGGGGATACCTGCACGCGTTCTTGCTCTTTGGAGCATATTCATAAGCACAAGAGATACTCTTTCTCCGCCTGCTCCACAGCCACATCGGCAGTTAAATTCTGTTGCGTTGAAGTTGGCGTAATTGTTCCAGTTGATTACTCGTTGCAAAATTACACCTCCCACGGAAATTGTTGTATTAGTTCGTCGCCCCAAATCGGCTTTAGGGAGTTCTTCATAAATAAAGGCACCTTGTCTTTTGCGCACGCTTCTTTAATATCTTCAAGCCATTCGCGCTTAACCTCTACTTTGTTTTTCCTGTTTCCTGTCTCTGCGCCAACTATCACCCAATTGTTTTTTATCTGAGTGTCAATTCCTAAACGTTCTTGTATTGGTTCGATACTAAGAAATGTGTTATATTCGTCCGAGCAAAATATATCATCGTCGCGCTTATTTAACGATGTGCCATACCAATGCTCTTTTGGCAATATCCCCGCATAATTCAAAGCTTCATATCGGCGCGGATTTTTCGTTAAAAACAAATACCGATGTTGCGGAGCTTTGGCGCACGCCGCGAATACTTCCTCAATCCATTCATCAGGCACCCAATCACCGAAAAGGTCTGCCATTGAACATACGAATATGTTTTGCGGCTTTCTAACGGCTTGCGGCTCGTCAAGGCGGTAGCGGTGGAATGTTGGACTAAATCCGTATGGATATGGAACATTAACACTACCGCGAAAACTGCTTGCCGTTTCGGGATAATCCAAACAATGACAATTTTTATCATCACGTTCTTTTACGCCAAACCGCCGAGTAATTCCGCGAGCATAGCAATACGGGCAACCGTGCAAACATCCTGTGATAGGATTCCACGTGTAATCGCACCATTCGATTTTACTTTTGTTCATATTTCCTCCTTTGTTTTGCTTTTATAGTAATTCCTCACAACATTGTAAGCAAATGCTATGGGAATTAAAACTATACCAAGAATTGCTATAATAATCATACTTTGTAATTCGATATAAGCACGAGGTATATTCTTAATTACATCGAAATATATATCTCTATAATGATACAACAGTTCTTTAGCGGTCATTTCAATCATAAACTCCTCCAATGATGACATTCATTGTAATCGTCGGAGGAGTAAAAATGACGACACGTCCTTTCATTTCTGTCGTAAGAGTCGTAAGTAAAGCAATCACAGGCACTCTTATCCTCGTCTTCGTCAAAGGTGCATTTTGGATTTGCATTTTCCGCAATAAAAGACGATACACCCGCAGAAAACCAACAAACATTCATATTTCCTCCTTAAAATTTCGGATATTCTACAAGTCTTACGCCCGATACTTCTTTTCCGCTTACAACAAAAGATACTTTCGCGTTTTTCACGTATTTGTCAAGTTCGTCTTTTCTTATGTCTTCGCCGACTTTTTCAAATTCTTTTCTGAAATGTGGTATTTGTTTGGCAAATACATTTTTCCAGTAAACATTTTTGCTTTCGTCCTCTAACAACATACAGAGATAATTGTCGCCGTTTTTATCTTGCTTGATAGATACGTTTTTTACAAAGCCGTTTTTATTTCCGTCATTGCAAGAGGGGAGAGGTGTATGTTCCTCCTGTTCGTAATATGCGGGGGGCTCATCGTAATGATTGTTATTGCTCGATTTAGAATTATCCTCTTTTTTATGGCTTTCTTGACTGTCAACAACGTCATTGTCAACAATATCAAAAGCCATCATATACAAATATCTGCGCAAGTATGTAATTGCGCCGCCGAGTTGCTGAATTGCCACAGCACCTTTGATGTCGGCATTGACAAACGGACAAGAAAAATTCGCGTGGATTTCGACGTTTTCGCTGTCATATATGTCTAAAACCGCAATATTTCCCTCAATGAAAAAGTTTGTGCAAATACCGTGCTTGTCGCACAGTTCCACAACTTTTGGTAAAAAATCCGACAACTCGAAATAATCAAAGTTTGCAAATTTGTTTTTACCGCTTTTCTTTAAATCTGTTTTTGCAAGTTCTGCCTTTACCGCAGATAATTTTTTATAAACGCTCATTGTTTTTCTCCTTTTGTAAAAAACTTTATAAAATCACTGTTTCCGTAATTTCTATCAGTCAGTTTTATTACTTCTTTTATCGAATACTCTTTTTTGAGTTTGCCATTGCTTTCACAGAAATGTCTAACGCCGCCGTCGCAGGCTCCTGTTATCACTCGGTAGCATTCTATCATATCTTTTAAGGACAATACGCTTTCTGTTGTCAAAGATTTGTATTCTGACACATCGCGGATTGATATTTTGTAGAGGAAACTTTTTTTTGCTTCTTTTAAAGTTTTTCCGTGAGAGTAAACCCCATCTTTCTCTACTACATACGAATTTTCTTTTCTCCCTAAAATATTTCCGTAATAAACTCCGCCTCTTTTTCTTTCTACGAAAAAACAAATATTATAAGCATATAATATTTTGCCATACAATCCTGCGATTACTTCTGTGTAGCGTAAATCCAAAGTTTTCAAGTTAGTCAATCCACTCAACGCTGAAATATCAATTACTTCTGTGTAGGATAAATCCAAAGTTTTCAAGTTAGTCAATCCACTCAACGCTGAAATATCAATTACTTCTGTGTAGCGTAAATCCAAAGTTTTCAAGTTAGTCAATCCACTCAACGCTGAAATATCAATTACTTTTGTGTAGGATAAATCCAAAGTTTTCAAGTTAGTCAATCCACTCAACGCTGAAATATCAATTACTTTTGTGTAGCGTAAATCCAAAGTTTGCGATTTCCACTCAAATTTACCTGTTAGTAAATTGCCGTCTTTGCAAAAAAAATTTACCTTTCCATTATTGATTTTATAACTTGTTGCTGTTTTCATTTTTCGCTCCTTTTGTTAAAATGCTAACTCTACAGTTAGTCTTTCGGATGATGTTTTTACTGTGTATTTCTCGGCGAGTTCTTTGTTCTCTTCTTTGAACTTCGAGCTGTCAAATCTTGACGAGAATACTACTTTACGAACTACTCTGTAATGCCCGTCCGTCGCTTCCAAATTGTCGCCGAGCCTTGCATAAATCGCTTCTTTAAGTGCGTCTTTCTTTTTCTCGAGGGTTTTTATTTGGCTTGACACGTCATTATACATTGCCGCCAAAACCGACATCGGCTCTTCTTCTTGTTCTTTTGCACAATCGGTGCAATGCCAACCTGTCGGCGATACTCTCGCTCCTGTTTCGTCTGGTGTGATTATGCTTCCGCAATCACCGCATACTCTTTCTTCGTCTTTCATTTTAACCTCCCGAGGTTTTTAATTGGTTTATTTTGTTTAAAAAAATTTTGGCGCTTTGTAAATAATCATCCTCTTTATTCAATACTTTTTTAAGCACCTCTATCGCTATAGCTTCCCTTATAGTTGCTCCTTTAACTCCCTTGTAATAATCCTCTATTTGTTTTAAAGTTCTTTCTTTGGGTAAACATCCGACTAACTCTAAAACTTTTTTTTCGATACTCGATTTATTTTTACTTTGTTTTTTCGATAGGGGATTGGCGATATTTGTTTTTTTCTTTTTGCAAAAACTCCAAAACATTTCCTCGGTATCGCAGTTTTCACATTCATAACCCCATTTATCGCAACAAACACGAATTATAACATCGCACCCGTTCCATTCAAACCAAGTATTTAGTCTATTCCCTGCAATTTTTAGCAAATCGTTGTCGCTGACGCCTAATTGTTTCTTAACAATGTCCGAAGCGCAAAAATTACCCTGAAAATATGCATACGCTTTGATTGCTATCATTTGCGCACCTCACAATCGCTTATCAGTGTAGCAAGGATGGCAGATAGTCCCGCTTAACCTCGGGAGTAAAAGCGTATGCATTACCCGCCATCCTTGCATTGTTGATTTTGTTCGACACGGAAAACACCGTTGATTTTTTTTCATTTTAACCTCCCGAGGTTTTTAATTGGTTTATTTTGTCAGTGAATTATTGTGTTTTTACATACTCCTATCCCCCGACGAAAAGAAAATACGTTATTTCCCATAATTGATATTATGTAAA
>Ga0131853_10003696_pt1 | contig 27505 bp, 17 predicted proteins | sample TergutLab28metaG_FD_92764 | JGI IMG/M metagenome (GOLD analysis project Ga0131853, IMG submission 92764) | Labiotermes labralis P1 segment gut microbial communities from Petit-Saut dam, French Guiana - Lab288 P1 (version 2) (version 2) | ecosystem: Host-associated > Arthropoda: Insects >...
TACCATATAGGAAGAAACCCTCTTCATTTGACATTTAGCGAACGTATGATGCCAAACGTGCAGGTTTTCGCATGGCATTTTAACGGTCACACGTATACACAGGGCGGCGCGATGGCTCAACGGCTTCATTTCAACCCGCGAAATAACCGCCTGAACATCGAAATTGAAGCGGATCGCGAAAGTTATCGCCCGAGAGACACAGCGACAATCACCATCCGCGTCACAGATTTAAGCGGCAGGCCAAAGGCCGCAAACGTCAATTTAAGCATTGTAGACGAGGCGCTGTTTTCACTGATGGATCAAAATATTGACACATTATCGATGCTTTTTGGGCGCATGAGTGATAATTTGCGCTTCAGCCTTTCGTCGCATCGAACTTTTATAAGCGATGGCTTTGACTTCCAGTCAGCTCAAGCAGACTCTATGCTGTATAGGGGTACGGCGGCGGGAGGCGCGGCGATGGTTGCCGAATCTCAAGCATTTTCAGACGATGCGGCAGGTGGAGGAAGCACGCAGCAATCAATCCGTGAGCGGTTCGAAGATACGGCGGTTTTCGTTAGCGGACGCACAAGCGCAAGCGGCGTAACGACTTTTACGTTTACGTTACCTGATAACATAACATCATGGCGCGCGACAGCATCGGCTATAAGCGATGAGCTTTATGCGGGCAATGCAGTTGAAAACATACGCGTATCACTGCCGATGTTTGTGCATTATACATTGAATGACATATTTTTAGTTGGCGATCAGCCTTATCTCGGTGTAAACGCCTACGGAACAAGCTTCTCAGGAGGAGAAACCGTCATTTTTGAAGTGTGGCGCGAAGAAATACCAAATGACGTGCGTAGGGCAGAAGGCGCGGCATTTGAACGCGTAAACATCCCTCTTTGGGAGAAAGATGCGGAGAGGCACGGCGCAATTATAATCCGTGCAATCGCTTTAGGCTTAAGCGATACACTCCGGCATGAATATCAAGTAGTTAACTCACATAGACAGATAGACAGCGCGATTTTTTATGAGGCGATTACGCCTGGCACAAACTTTAGCATAAACCCTAGCGGCCTTACAAACATAACGTTTTTAGACAGTGGACGAGGGAAATTTTTAAACGATCTGTTCAGCCTTCGGCATACATGGCGAACAGGAGCGCGGATCGAAGGCTTAATTTCAAACCGCGAAGCAACGCGGCTAATACGCGCGCACTTCCCTGATGTCCGGATTTTTGGTGAACAGGGCGACTTTGACGTGGCGGCGTATCAGCAAGCAAACGGCGGCATTGCGCCACTGCCTCACTCAGGTGACGAGATTGAAACGACCGTTCACCTTATCCCATTCATTTTGAATGATGTGAACCAAATTGCGCTTCGCAGCTATTTGAGAAACATCGCCCAAAGTTCTCAGACGGACAATCGAGTTTTGGCGCTTTACGGCCTCGCGCTAATGGGCGATTCTGTGCTTTTAGACCTTCAACAATACGAAGCGCTGATTGAAACGACAGGGCTCTCAGAGCGCAACATAGCGTACCTTGCGCTTGGTTTCGCGGCGCTCGGCGACATTTACACCGCTCGAAATATTTATAACTCGCATATCATACCTAATATGCAATCTATCGGACAGCTTTATCGCATTAACGCTTCGAACAATCGAGAGCAAAATGCAGAAGCAACCTCTATCGCCGCGCTTTTGGCAGCAAAGTTAGACGCGTCCGAAGCAGTCGGCCTTCATAATTATGCGATGCAAAACTATAGGGCGGAACCGCTTATGAACATCCTTCGGCTTAATTTTATCAATATAGCAATCGGAAATCATAGCGCGTCCGCCGCAAGCATAACATATACGCTTTTTGGCGAAACGATAACACGCGAATTGGGTCACGGCGGCTCGTTTAGCCTGCGGATCCCGGCACAAAATATGAATCAGTTCAATTTGACAGGTATAACAGGCGATGTGTCAGCAGTATCGATAGTACGCGTGCCGATTAGCGAAACACAATCTGTCGATACAAGCTTGACAATTAGCAGGGAGTTTTTCAGAGCAGGAAACAGCCAACCGCAAACTGAGTTCGAGCAAGGCGATTTGGTTCGCGTTCAAATCACAATCGACTACTCAGCTACATCACTGCGCGGCGCGTACATCATAACCGACTTTTTGCCGTCAGGACTTAAGCCTGTGCCGGATTCTGCTAGAGCTTCTCAGTCCGGCGCGGCAGGCTACCATGTACACGTCACGTCTGAAGGCCAACGCGTCACATTTTTCGACTGGAACGGCCGATTTAACAATAGGCGAACGTACTATTACTACGCTCGCGTTATAAGCCCCGGCACTTTCACAGCCGAAGGCGTATTAATTCAAAGTCACGACGCAACAGATTATATGGCAGTCGGCATGGATTCAGTTTTAACAATCCGCCAGTAAAATAAGCTTTGATATAATTATATAAAATCCCCTCGCTCTTATGGCAAGAGGGTTTGTCGGGAGAATCTCCACAAATTCGTTGTAACATGAAAAAAAATGTGATATTATAGGTGGATTACAAATTTCACGGAGGAAGATATGGATCAAAATTTCATCAATATAATCGGCGCGAGGGAGAACAATTTACGCAATATCTCCCTTTCGATCCCGAAGGGCAAAATTACGATTTTCACCGGCGTTTCAGGCTCGGGCAAGTCGTCTGTCGTGTTCGATACAATAGCGCAGGAGGCCGGGCGTCAACTTAATGAAACTTTTCCGGCTTTCGCCCGCGGCTTTTTGCCAAAATATTCCCAGCCGGACGCGGATCAGATCGAAAATCTGTCCGCGCCGATTATCGTTGACCAAAAGCGTCTCGGCGGCAACGCACGCTCAACTTTAGGCACAATTACAGATATAAACCCGCTGCTTCGCCTGTTATTTTCCAGATTCGGTAAGCCAAGCATCGGTTATGCGAATAGCTTTTCGTTTAACGACCCCGCAGGCATGTGTTTATCATGCGAAGGTATCGGCAAAATCGTCGGACTGAACCTAAAAAAGGCCCTCGACATGGATAAGTCACTTAACGAAGGGGCAATTTTACTTCCCGGTTTTAAAGTCGGAAACTGGCAATGGAGAATGTATACCGAGCAAGGATATTTCGACAATGACAAAAAACTTCGCGACTTTTCAGAAGAAAAATTCCATAAATTAGTATATGCCGAGCCGGAAAAAGTTACAAGCATCATATCTGCGGATATGAATTCGATTTACGAAGGGCTTTCAATAAGATTCCGCCGCCAAACGATTAATAATGCACGAGAAAAATCCGAGTCAAACCAAAAGAAAATTGATGAGTTCACTGAAATCCAAATTTGTCCGACATGCCACGGCAAGCGATATAATGAAGCTGCGCTTTCTTCAAAAATCGAAAATTACAATATTTATGATTTGACCTCAATGCAAGTGGATGAGCTTGTCGAAGTTTTGAGACAATTTCCACAAAACTCCATTATAGATAATTTAATCGGACGTGTTAAATCGCTAATCGACATTGGACTTGATTATGTTACCTTAAACCGTGAAACGGTGTCTTTATCAGGCGGCGAATCCCAACGTGTTAAAATGGTTAAGCATTTGTCAAGCAGCTTAACGAATATGCTCTACATTTTCGACGAACCGAGCGTTGGCCTCCACGCCCGCGACGTGCATCGGCTTAACAATCTATTAACAAAACTTCGTGATAAAGGCAACACTGTCCTCGTCGTTGAGCATGACCCGGACGTTATAAAGATTGCTGATTTTATCGTGGATATGGGCCCCAAAGCGGGTAGACATGGCGGGGATGTCGTTTTTACAGGCTCATTTGACGGCTTAAAAAAGGCCGACACGCTTACAGGGCGCTTCATTGACCAAAATTTCCCATTAAATGAAAATCCTCAGCCTGCGAAGGAATTTATCGAAAGCGATAAAAGCGCCCTCCACAACTTAAAAAACATTCGCCTTCGCGCCCCAAAAGGTATTTTGACAGTCGTCACAGGCGTCGCAGGGTCGGGTAAAAGCACGCTCGTAAACCAAGTATTCGCAAAAGCTTATCCAGAAGCCGTCCGGGTTGATCAACAGCCAGTCGGCGCAAACATTCGCTCGAACACTGCGACATTCACAGGCGTAATGGACAGAATACGCCAACTTTTCGCCGCGGAAAATAAAGTCGCACCAGGACTTTTCAGCTATAATTCCGAAGGAGCATGCCCAAAGTGCAAAGGACACGGCAGCATTGAAATCAACTTAAGCTTTATGGATAACATATCGGTAATCTGCTCCGAATGCAACGGCGCTCGCTATAAAAAGGAAGTTTTAAACTATATACTAGACGGAATTAATATCGTGGACGTAATGAACATGACTGTCTCAGACGCAATAGACTTCTTTAACGACAAAGACATCTGCAGCAAGTTGACAGAAGTCGCCGAAGTTGGGCCGTCATACATGACGCTTGGCCAACCTCTTTCCACATTATCGGGAGGCGAATGCCAGCGGCTTAAACTCGCAAAGGAATTGCGCAAAAAAAGCGGCCTTTATATACTTGATGAACCAACAACAGGCTTGCACATGTCCGATGTTCAAGTTATAATAGATATACTGCGCAAAATGACTAAGCGCGGCAACACAGTAATCGTAATCGAGCATAATTTCGACATAATTAAAAGTGCTGACTGGATAATTGATATGGGGCCGGACGGCGGAAATTACGGCGGCGAGATCCTTTATGAAGGGCCTCCACGAGGGCTTTTAGCCTGTGAAAAGTCGGCTACGGCGAAATACTTATTACTCAGCTCGATTAATCTTGAACAAAATTTTTCGCAAGATTTTTGCTAAAGTGCAAGTAAGCGACGACGACGCATGCCTAAAGGCACGCTAGAATGGAGCTGACGCAGCAATTTGCCGAAAAGACAAGAAAAATGTTCAAGATTTGTCGTGCGGAGTAATAAACTAATCGAGGACATATAAATGATAGATAAACCAAGAATTGAAGCTGCTGTGCGCGAACTTCTGCTTGCAATCGGTGATGACCCTGACCGCGAAGGTCTTAAAGAGACGCCCGCAAGGTTCGCGAGGATGTATGAGGAAATTTTCAGCGGGCTTTACACTGACCCGAACGACTTCTTGAAGTATTTCGACGAAGATTTCCACGAAGAAATGGTCGTCGTGAAGGATATCGAATTCCATTCGATGTGTGAGCATCACCTGCTTCCATTTTATGGCAAAGTTCATGTTTGCTATATTCCGGGCAAAGGCAACCTTCTTGGCCTTTCGAAGCTCGCCCGAATTGTAGAGCTTTACGCAAGGCGGCCTCAGCTTCAAGAGAAAATGGGTTCTCAAATCGCGGACTTAATTGAAAAAGAAGCAAAAGCGGAAGGTGTTTTAATTTTAATCGAGGCGGAGCATATGTGCATGTCAATGCGCGGCGTTAGAAAAGTTGGCTCGAAAACAATTACAACGGCATTGCGAGGCAAGCTTAAAAATGACAAAAAACTCCGGGCGGAGGCTTTTGAGTTATGCAGAAGGTAAATTTGATCTTAAATCATCCACTTTTTCTGTCGCATATGCTAAAAAACGAGGTAAGCGAAGCCAAAAGGCGCTTCTGTAAGCATAATATCGCTCATTCTATGGACGTTGCACGCATTGCTTATATTTTGAACCTGGAAGAAAGCCTCGGCTTTGATAAAGAAATGATTTACGCCGCCGCACTTCTGCACGATATCACGAAATTTATGCAGCATGAATCAGGCATACCGCATAACGAATCAGCAATCTTACCCTCAAGCGGAATACTGTCAAACTGCGGGTTTTTGTCTGATGAAATTGAACTGATTAAAAACGCGATTTTGCATCACAGAACCGAGCCGAACGACCTAAAAGCATTTGACGCACTGCTGTTTCGTGCCGATAAGCTATCGAGATTATGCCTTTTCTGTGAAGATAGGGCCGATTGCCATTGGAATGATGAAAAGAAAAATCTGTTAATGATTTACTAATCTTCCCAGTCTAACTCTGCCTCCCGCTCCAGTTCCTCGACCTTTCTTTGCAGTATCCTCTGACTTTCTTTGCGCAAAAAATTCGCCTGTGAAATTTCTTCATCTTTCATAGCAAGCATACTATGAAGCGATATAATCTCTCTTTCCTTGCCTTCAAGCTCTCTTTTAAGCTTCTGAACTATAGACTCATCTGTGTTTAAATCACCACTTTCAGGCTCTCTTTTCTCTTCCTTAACTGAGCATATATCAAAGGTTTCACTTTGTTCTAAGTAAATTTCTCGGCAAAGCTGTTCACCGAGCGCATCCAAATAAGTCGCTTTCGTTAGCCCTTTATAAGAGTTTGCGTTAAACTTAACAGGCGCGTTAAACCGATCATTACTAAATGTAGAAATATATGATTGCTCATTGCAAATGTAGACAGCTTTAAGCGTTCCTTTTTCAAAAATCGGATAAACAGTCGTTTGATTGATCTTTGAGGATTTATTTTGCAAAATTGTCTTTTCAATCCAATTTGACCCATCATTCAAAAACAAAATAACATCACCCGAGTTTTTTTGACAAAACACATATAATTTCCCTTCGCCATTAAGAGAAACGCTGTAATTCGGGCGTGCATTTTGCACAAGCAGCTCTGCCTCAGCCCATTTATTATCGTTAATCGTCCTATACAAAATCTCGCCGTCCATATAGTAAAAACACAAAAAATAGCCGTGTTTAAGCCTGATAACATATGTATTTTGCATAAAAAACCACCTCTGACTATTTTATGTCAGAGGTGGTCAAAAGTATACTATTTGCAGTAAATTACAGTCAAATCATTATGGTACTGAAGAACCGACGCCGGAATCTGAGGCGTAACCGGCCCGCTAAGCGCTTCTTCTAAAATTTTGATTTTGTTTGCGCCGCTTGCAATTAAAATTATGCTTCTTGCCTTCATTATAGTGCCAATCCCCATAGTAATCGCGGATTTTGGCACTTCATCACGGCTATTATAAAAACGCGCGTTTGCGTCAATCGTTGACTCTGTTAATTTGACAACATGTGTTTTTGGCGGAAAGTGGTCATCAGGCTCGTTAAACGCGATATGACCGTTTAAGCCGATTCCAAGAAGCTGCAAGTCTATACCGCCAACATCCTCGATCAATTTTTCATAGTCATCACAGGCCTTTTGCATATCATAATCAGACCCGGGAGGCACATGCACAGCACTTTTTCGTATGTTCACATGATTAAAAAGATTTTCGTGCATAAAATAATGATAGCTCTGAGGATTTTCGGTTGAAAGGCCTACGTATTCGTCAAGATTTATAGTAGTAACCTTCGAAAAGTCAATGCTGCCGTTTTGGTTCCATTTAATGAGCTCTCTATACGCCCCGACAGGTGATGATCCGGTCGCAAGACCTAAAACCGAGTTTGGCCTTTTAAGTATTTGCGCTCCAATAAGCGCCGCCGTCTTCATGCTTAAATCTTCATAATTTTTTGCTTCAATAATTGTCAAAATATTTCCTCCTTAAATTTAGTCATCTTTTTCATCTACCTTAATTTCTAAGTCCTGCTGATTATGCTTTGCGTATTGATCTTGGTGCTGATATTTCGCATATTTATAAAAATCATTATGCGTATAAATTTTAAAAACCGGGCTGCGCTTAAATAAAATTGACAGTCCGATGCTTAAAAGCAGCGCTGCAACCAAAATTGGCCATGGGGTAATCGCTCCGATGCCTAGCTGCTCTGCGTAAACAATGCCCAAAATTGCAAGCGAAAATAATATTTTAAACGGGCTGAAATATGCAATGCCTGTAATCAACATTGAAACAGAAACTATCGTCCAAAAAATATCCCAAAAGCCAACGCCCGCAAAGCCCATCATAGGGCTCAGTATAACAAATGCGGCGGCAAAAATGAAAGCTAGCCCCCAAAATATTTTTTTAGTGTTTGATCCAAATTTATTCATTAGTTAATCCTCTCTTTTTGGCATATCAGCAGTTTTGCCAAATATATAATACCAATTTTTCGCGAATCCTTCAAGAGGTTTTTTATGTTATTTGAGTTACGAAAGATTTTGTGTTATAATATATTTAATTATGCAAAAAGGGGCGAGACAGAATGTCAAATAACATCGTACTTTTAGCCGGTTCGCCGCGCGCAGGTGCAAACTCTGATAAGCTTGCTGAAGCATTTAAAAACGGCGCAGAAGCAGCCGGCAAGCACTTTAAACTTTTTCGCGTTGCAGATATGAAAATAGGCAGCTGCATAGGTTGTCAGTCCTGTTTAAAAAATAAAGGCGCATGTTTTAAAAAAGACGACATGCAGGAAATAATCGAGGCAATTCGAGTAGCGGACGCTGTCGTTTTCGCGTCACCTATCTATTTTTTTGCCATATCCGCCCAGTTAAAGCTCGCTATCGACCGCACTTACGCACTTTTGAAAGAAGATATAAAGGTTAAACGCTGTGCATTACTTCTTACTTGCGCGGATCATAAAAATGATGAAGCGGAAGCAGGCGCGGTTTTATCATATCAAAAAATGGTATCTTACAAAAAATGGGAAAATGCAGGTATTGTTGTAGTCACAGAGGTTAATGACAAAAATGATATCATCGGCAGACCTGAACTCGAAGATGCGTACAATTTAGGGCGCAGAATTTAGGCCATACGCCACGGAATGGATGATTAAAATGAATTTTTTTGACTTTAAAAATATAATCTTCGACATGGATGGCACTATTCTAGACTCAATGCACATTTGGGATGAAGTCACAATAAACTTCATGGGCTCAATAGGTCACCCGGTCACAAAGGAATATTTGGCTGAAATCGGCACAAAATCAATATCTGCGGCAACCAGGTACACCGTCGAAAAATTCGCACTCGACATGAAACCGCATGACCTCGCTAAAAGGATACTTGACGAAGCCGCACATCATTATTATAATACATTGTCACTAAAACCGTTCGCAAAAGAGTTTATCGAGAAAATGCACTCTCGCGGTGTTAAAATGTGCATCGCAACCGCATCAGACAGATATCTCGCGCAGGGCGCTTTTACGAGGCTTAAAGTTATTGACTATTTTGAGTTTATTTTGACAAATGACGATGTTGGCGTCTCTAAAACTGAGCCTGATATTTATTTGAGAGCAGCTGAAATGCTTAATGCAAATGTGGCTGATGTGACTGTTTTTGAAGACGCGCTTCACTGTGTCAAAACCGCGAAAAATGCCGGTTTTAAAGTTGTTGCGGTTAATGATTTATCTACAGAAGCACATAAGCTGGAAATTCAAAAAATCGCAGATATTTATATACATTCATACGAAGAACTTTTGAAATATTAGGAGGAGCAAAATGACAAGGCAAGAAAAAATTCGCAACTTTTGCATAATTGCGCATATCGACCACGGCAAATCAACTTTAGCTGACCGGCTTATACAAAAATCCGGGCTTGTGACAGAGCGCGAAATGCAAAATCAGCTTCTTGATAATATGGACATCGAGCGTGAGCGCGGTATAACGATTAAAGCACAAGCCGTCCGACTCATCCATAAAGCAGCTAACGGTGAGGAGTACATCCTAAATTTAATCGACACACCCGGACATGTTGACTTCACCTATGAAGTTTCACGAAGCCTTGCCGCTTGTGAGGGGGCAGTTTTAGTTGTGGACGCGGCGCAAGGTGTCGAGGCTCAAACACTTGCGAATGTCTATCTCGCTATTGATAACGAGCTTGAAATACTTCCTGTCATCAATAAAATCGACCTTCCAAGCGCGAACCCTGATAACGCAATCAAAGAAATCGAAGACATAATAGGCATCCCGGCTGAGGATTCTCCTCTTATTTCGGCAAAAGCCGGCCTTAACATCGATGAAGTTTTCGAGCGAATCATAAAAGATATCCCGGCTCCTAAAGGTGATGAAAGCGCGCCTCTTAAAGCGCTCGTTTTCGACTCGGTTTACGATGCGTACAAAGGCGTCATTGTCTTCATCCGCCTCATCGACGGGGAGCTTAAAAAGGGCGACTCTGTAATCTTTATGTCGCATGGAAAATTTTTTAACGCTGTCGAGGTGGGTGTTTTAAGTCCCGGACGTTTCATCCCGACCGATTCTCTAAAAGCGGGCGAAGTCGGCTATTTCACAGCCAGTATCAAAAATGTACAAGACACAAACATCGGTGACACGATTACCCTTCAGGATAATCCAACCTTAGAAGCTTTGGCCGGCTACAAAAAGGCGAATCCGATGGTTTTTTGCGGCCTTTTCCCTGCTGACGGCTCAAAATACGGCGATTTACGCGATGCACTTGACAAGCTAAAGCTAAATGACGGATCACTCCACTATGAACCGGAAACTTCGGCGGCGCTTGGCTTTGGCTTCCGCTGTGGATTTTTAGGACTTTTACATCTTGAGATTGTTCAAGAGAGACTTGAACGCGAATACGATCTTGACCTAGTAACAACTGCGCCAAGCGTTATTTACAAAGTCCATTTAAATAATGGAGATGAACTCGATCTTTCAAACCCAAGCGACATGCCGGACCCAACAAAAATCGCGAAAATTGAGGAGCCGTTTGTAATCGCGAAAATAATGCTCCCAACCGATTACATCGGCGTTATAATGGAGCTTTGCACCGAACGGCGCGGCGAATATGTCGGTCTTGAGTATTTGGAAGAAACTCGCGCACTTTTAACATATCAAATCCCATTAAATGAGATTATTTATGACTTTTTCGACGCTATTAAGTCAAGAAGCCGCGGATACGCATCTTTTGATTACGAACTGCACGAATACCGCGCTTCGTCATTGGTAAAACTTGACATAATGGTAAACCACGAAACGGTTGACGCTCTAAGTTTTATCGTACATTCGTCAAGCGCACAGGAGCGAGGACGAAAAATGGCTGAAAAATTGAAAGGTGAAATACCAAAGCATCAGTTCGAAGTCCCGATCCAAGCGGCAATCGGCAGCAAAATAATCGCCCGCGAAACGGTTCGCGCAATGCGCAAAGACGTTTTAGCAAAATGCTATGGCGGCGACATTACGCGCAAGAAAAAGCTGCTCGAAAAGCAAAAGGAAGGCAAAAAGCGAATGCGTCAAATCGGCAGTGTAGAGCTACCGCAGACGGCGTTCATGAGTGTTTTGAAGCTAGATGATGATTAAAAATACAATTAGCGCATATATCCATATCCCGTTTTGTAAGTCAAAATGCAATTATTGCGATTTTTATTCACTGACGGATCAAGAATTACTTTTTGAACCATACAAAAATGCACTAATTACAGAAATCAAAAGTTGCGCAGAACTTGAGAGCGCCCAAATCGCTACAATCTTTTTCGGCGGAGGCACGCCATCGCTGCTCCCCGCCGAATATCTCACTGAAATTTTAGAAGCATTTAACAATCTGCAAAAAAATTCTGAAATAACAGTCGAATGTAACCCGGAAACGATTTGCTCCGGCTATTTTGATAAGCTAAAATCAGCAGGCGTAAACCGCATAAGCTTTGGCCTTCAATCGGCCAATGATAAAATGCTTAAAAAACTTGGACGGATTCATGATGTTAAAACTTTTGAAAGCGCGTATAATTCGGCGCTTCAAGTCGGTTTTAATAACATAAATATTGACATTATGTTCTCCCTGCCCGGCCAAACTCTTGACGATTGGGAAAAGACACTTAACTATGTTATCAGTGTTAACCCAACGCATATTTCAGCGTACGGATTAAAAATCGAAGAAAGCACGCCGTTTTTTAACGATTCAAGCCTTAATTTACCCGATGACGAGCTAGACCGTGAAATGTATTATAAAGCAAATCGGATGCTTAAATCAGTTGGCTATGACCGCTATGAAATTTCAAATTTTGCTAAATCAACCTTTGAATGTGAGCATAATAAGGTTTACTGGACACACAAAGATTATATCAGTTTCGGTGCGGCTGCACATTCGTTTGTGAACTCTCAGAGGTTTAATAACATAGCTGACATAAGCAAATACATAAAATCGAACGGCAACCCGAGAACTTTGAGGCAAAACTTCACAGATATCAGCAAAAAAGATGCAATGTCAGAATTTATGTTTTTAGGCCTTCGAATGACTGATGGCGTTTGCAAACAGAAATTTTTCAAACAGTTTAATGTTGATATGTTTGATATTTACAACGTACAGATTAAGAAGCTCGAAAAATTCGGGCTTTTAAGGCAATCAAATGACCGCATTTTTTTAACCGATAGAGGGATCGATCTATCTAACTACGCTTTTTGTGAATTTGTTTAATATATAAAAAGTGAACCAAGCGGCCTAAAAAAAGAGCCTGGTTCACTTTCTATTCTCATCGCTTATCATTATTAAAATCCTTTCTCACCACTTATGGCTCGGTTCGCTATTTTTAAAAAACTTCCATTTGTCGGCCGCTTTACGCCTATGTTGTCATATCCCATTTCTTTGAAATATCGCTGTATCGCCCCTCGTTTCCATGCCGTCTGTATAGCATATCGAATTGCTCGTTCGACACTTGTTTCGTCACAGCCGACTTCTTTTGCAATTGTTGGATACACATGCTTTGTCAAGCTGTATAACGTCTCTTTGTTATAAAAGCCTATAAAAACCGCTTTCTGTAAGTAGCTATATCCTTTGATATTGTTTTCAATTCCACATCTGAACAAAAATTCTCGGATTAGGCTGTTTACGTTTCGCCTACAACTGCCATCATCCCTTGTATAACAAACTTCAGTGGCTCGTTTTTCCTCGTGAATTTCGATTATTCGTTTGATTAAAATATCAATATCGAATGGCTTAAGAAGAAAGTAGTCCGCGCCTAGCTCGACTACGCGCCGCATCGCAAGATCGTTGAACATTGATGTCGAGACAATGATTGATTTATTTTTCATAACATCGCTTTTCTTTATGTCTTCGAGGACAGACAATCCGTCCTTTAACGGCAAGACTATGTCCATTAGCAAGACATCAGGCTTATGGATATCCAAAAGCTGAACTGCGTTGTTACCTTCCCGAACGGCACATGTGACAAACAATCGTCCGTTTTTTGAAAAACTTTCCGATAATGTCTCACTTAAAACTTTGTTGCTGTCGAGAATTAAAACACTAAGCTTTCTATCCCTCTCCTTGTCAGATAACATTTCAAATTCCCCCTCAAGAATGAAATATATTTGCAACATTTACCAACATAATAACACATTATTACACAAAAAGCAAGTAACTTTTCAACGCTTTTCGAAAAAAAATTAAGCAAAAAAACAGACCCTTTCGGGTCTGTTTTTATATCACGCAGTTAATTATCCGAGGGGGAGATTATCTGCGGTTGAAGATCGCTTCGCCAGCTTCAGCGTCCCACTCAACTGGAATGCTGAATGCGTTACCGATTTGACGGAAAGGAATAAATACGCGGTCGTTTACGTTCATTGCTGCAACAGGTCTGCCCATTGCGTCAGCCATTGTTACAGGGCCGCCGTTGATAAGCATTTCAGTTGAGCCAACTTGGAAACGAATCGTGCGGTTGTTTGGTCCCATGATTGAAACTGTACCACCAGCGCCGCCTACGCCGTTCGCCCAGATGATATCATCTGCAGAAAGGCCGAGTGCGTAAGAGATAAATCTAATTGGAATCATCATTGTACCATCGTGGTTGAAAGCAGCAGCGTCAAATGTCGCACTTGCTTCACCATCAATCATCATATAAAGTCTTCCAGCCGCCACGCGAACTTCTGATTGAAGAGGCTCTTGTGCAGGAGTTGCGATGTTGATATAAGGCTCAGTTAAGTTGCCAACACCAAACATACCTGTTCTTCTTCTGTTAGTAATTTCAGAATGACCAACATTCCTTACTATCGCAGAACCGCCGATTTGAACATTGTAAGGAACTTCTGTCCAAGCAAGTGTTCTGTCAAGGTGAACAGCAACATTAGAAAGTCTAAGAGTAGAAGCTACTGTAGATTCAGTCTCAATATAGAAATCTCTATAAGTTGCAGTTGTAGGAACAAGGCGGATTTCAATGTCACCATCTTCTACAGACCAAGCACCGCTTTGGAAAGGAATACCTGATAGAGCACCAGTTGCTGCAAATCCCGGAGGATTTTGAATTGTTGTACGAACTCTAAAATCTTCACGAAGAACACCAGCAACTGTTTCTCTAATTACTACATCAGCAGTAGGAACTCTTTGGAAGCCGATAGATGCGTCTGTTACAGTTGTTTCAATAACGATTGGACGTTGAGCAGTTGCAACAACAACTGGTTCTACATCGCCCATCGCACCACCAGAAATTTCCATTTCGATGTCAATTTGAGAACCGTCAGCAGGAGCAAATGTTGGAGAAACAGATACCCAAGCATCAAATTCTAAAACGATTCTGTCAGTATGAGGCACAGCGTGTCTTGTAAGGTTAACAAACTCAAGTCTGTTATCATTTAAAACTACTAAGTCTCTACCAGCACCTGAAACAGCACCACCAGCATCAGCAGTATTAAGATTCAAGTGATCTGTAAAGCGGTTGAAAAGACGATTATTATCCATATTTTCTGCATTAGTGCCCGCAGTACGGTTAGTGTTAGTCAAGTTAAGACCTGTAGAAGTTGTAATGTCAACTCTTAAGAAAGATACACCTTCTGGAAGAGTGAAAACTGTTTCTCTGTCAAGATTCCAAGAGTTAAGGATTGTTTCTTCTACTCTTACTCTTGCAAGTCTGTGAGACAATGCGTTGTATGCTATAGGAGCATCCATGCCTTGTGCCAATGGTGCAAGAGTATCTCTTTCGAATTCCCAATTTCCTAACCACACATCTTGAGGATCGTTGTTGTCAACAAGCCAGTCACCACTTATAAAGTTATTCATTGTTATGCGGCCAGTTGAGTTATTTGCATTAAGAGCATGACCCGCTTGACCAGTGCTATAGAAGTTTCTTCTTGAAATATCATAACGTCCAGTGATAAGGTTTGGAATAGCAGGCATAGTCATACTTGTGTCACGAGCTGGAGTAGCGCGTTCAAACGTTACGCCCCAATCAACTCTTGTACCTGCGATTACAGTCGCGTTAGTGATACCAGCAGACTGAATTGAATCAGCAGTGCTACGGTTTGCATTAAACACTCTAAGGCTAAAGTCGCCCATTGCAGCTGTAAAGCCAGTAAGCGTTAAACCTTCAAGAGAGATAGTACGAAGCGCATTTTCAGGATAGAAAGGTCCATTAGGCAAATCAACAAAAAGTTGTCTACTATTAGTTGGGTTAACTGTAGTTGCAACAGTAAGAGCTGTACCACCAGCATTATTCAAGTTAACCGTACCAATGGATGTAGGTGTTCCATCCCAAGCAAAACCTGTAGGAGCTTCTACGATAAATCTTGCAACAAAAGTTGGATCATTTGTATCTGCACGATTGACAAGAGTGTTTTGTCTCGTTTCTCTTAGTACAAGACGATCAATGTCGAAAGTGAGTCTGCCTGTAGCTCTACCTTGTACTTCTACAGTAGTTGCGCCAGCCATTTCACCTGTTCTTGCTAAAGAATGAACTCCACCCCATGTAGGCATTGCACCAACACCAGATAATCTATCAACACGTCCAGACATGCTTATCGGAGAATCGCCACTAACTGCTCTGAACACAAGCGGTAAGTGTCTACCATCAGTATTATTAAGTGCTGTCCCAGTGTATCTAATTTCCATGATGTGAGCTTCCCATGGTCTAACTGTAATTGTAACTGTAGCAGAAGCAAGGTTCCCATTATTTGATAATACAAAGTTCGAACGGTCTGGATTTCCACTAGCACCGCCATGTACGTACCAATTATTGCCTAATGCGCCCCATAATGAGCTTTGACCAACACTACCAGTGACATTAACCGAACCAGGAATTTGGCTTGTTGACCAGTTCGCAGGTAAACCAGCAGTCCAACCAGTGAACTGAGGAACTTCAATACTTGTCAAAATAGTTGCTGCCGGAGTTGTTTGCGGCCAATTTATAGGAGCAGTTGGAGCAACCGCAGGTATGTTAACTGCTGCTGCTCCAAAAATCGTAGCCGCGCCCGGATGGTTAGCAGTAGGTCTTCCTACTCCGGAGGTTGGTACAACGCCGCCTACCCAGTGGGCAGGCTGATCAGCAGTACTAGCACCATGAGTTGCATGATCATAAGGTATCTCAATTGATGCCAAGAAATCTTCAGCGTTCGGATGGCGGTCACCAGCAGTCCACACCGGAGTTGCGTTCGGGTGGTATGTCTGCGTCACTCCTCCAATGTTAAGAGCCGTACCAGTAGTAGCACTTCCACCGCCTCTTCCAGTCAAACCTTCAAGAGGGTGAACCCATTCTCCATTAGTTAACGTTAAAGATAGCATAAAAGGATCAGCAATTGGCATAGTAGTAGGATTAGTCAAAGATAATGTACTACCAACAACTCTGTCTTGTCTAGCAGCAGCACCTAACATACCATCAACTTGAGAGAAAATAGAGCCAGACACAAAGCCAGTAGGTTCTCCACCTATAGGATGGATAACGTTAGAAGAACCTGTGTTTGCAAATACTTGTGTAGGCAGTAAAGTTACTAACATCACAACTGCCAAAAGCATAGCAATTTTTCTTTTCATTTTTTTTCCTCCTTATAAATATAGAAAGTTTTTCCGGGTTTGTTTCGGGCTTTTGCGCTTAACTTATAGAATTATAACTTATTTATAATGATATAGATTAAAACCCTACCCGCGGCATATCCGCGTTTTGCCCCCCAGTTCGTGAGCATTTTAGCACTTAAGCGAGCTTTTTGTCAACAACTAATTAAGATTGGTAACAAAAGTGTAACTTTTAGGGAAGTTTGCCCGCCTTGCTTTTTTGCTTACTAGAGAAAATAACACGTTTTAGAAAATAATTCAAGCGTTTTTTTGTAAGTGTAATGTTTTTGACATGAAGCACATGCGCTTATGATTCATGTCAAAAAGCGCAAAGCTTATTGCGTAACCAATTGAACCTTTCCTGCGTTTTGGCGGCGCAACCCCCTTTTTAAGAGGGTGATTAGAGTTTTTGCAAGAAAACTCTAATTGAGGGTTCAATAGCTTTGCGAGCACATTCGCTTGCTTTGAGCTTTTAATTATTGTTGGAATTTGTGGGTTTTTTATGCTGTTTTATTATTGGTAGAGGTGGTAATTTGTTGAAAAATTGACGATTAAATGTTTTTATGGTACAATTTTTATTGTGAAAAGAATGTGGACGGTTGATGTCTTCTATATAACTTGATATGTTATTCATTGTCAAGTCTTTACGAGATTTATTCTTTTAAAGGCGAAACCCCGATAGTCACACCTATCGGGGTTCTTTTTTTGAATACATATGAGGAGATTTAGAGTCAAGATTTCCAAACCTGACTTTCAAACACAATTGATTACAGCATAATTATTCCAAAGCATCTAAAAACCTGGCAAATATAGTAGCCACTTCAGCGCGCGTAGCCGTAGCCTGAGGGTCAAATGAGCCGTCAGGTCTGCCGGTTACTATGCCTGCTGCTTGGATAGCTCTTACTGCGTCAACAGCCCAGTCGGAAACCGATGCTTGATCAATAAAGACTGTGCCTTCTGAGACTTGAAGTTCTATATCCATCATGGAGACATAGCGGTAGAGCATAACAGCTATTTGCTCACGAGTAATAGAAGCATTAGGAGCGAAATTGTTTCCTCCTATACCTTGCACAACTCCAAGTTCTGTCGCCCATTCCACTGCGGCAAAGTACCAACCGCTTTGTGAGACATCATCAAAGCTCGGCCCATTACTTGCGCTATTATCCAAGTTTGCGCCTGCAAGTCTGGACAACACGGTTGCGAACATTGCTCTGTTCATAGCGGCGTTCGGCGCAAAGTTAGTGTCGCTTACGCCTTGGAAAAGCCCTTGAGACACTACTGTAAGCACCGCATTGTGGAACCAGTCAGTTATGTTTATATCTAAAAAGCTGATAAATGCTGCCAAAGGAACATCGACATCTTCTAAATATTCTTCCTCTTCTTCTTCTTCAACTACAGGCGCAGCTTGCTGCAAAGGAGGAGCTGTTCCTCCGCCTCCTCCGCCGCCACCACCACTGGTGGCTGCTTGGACGACAAAGTTAATACTGCTGCTCAATTCAGACGAAAAATCAGTTCCAAAATAACTAATAGCTCTGACTTGGATGCCATGTGTTCCAACGCCAAGTCCAGGGTTCAGAGTTGCAAGGTTAAATGATGTTGTACCGACCGAAGTTCGCGCTACGCCGCCGACATATATTCTGTAGCCGATTGCATTTTCCACTTCATCCCAACTCAAGGTTGTGCCGCTGATTCTGAGGTTAGTTGGCGCCGATAACTGAGCAGCTACGTTAATGGGTACAGAGCTTGAAATATCTGTTCCGGCAACTGTTACAGTAACCGTGATTTCTGTTCCGACAACGACATTCTCGTCGGCAAATAAGTTAATGCCGTTGTCCGTATGTTCAAACCTTACTCCTTCATGCTCGCTTATTCTCCATACAACGTCCTGTAGTGCAGCGACAGGGTGAACATCAGCAGTAAGGTTCAAAGGTTCGCCGCCCGGTTTAACCGCCAATAATACATCGTTATGAGGCGTTATTCTTACGCTAGTCGGATCAGGTAAAACAATTGTAATTTCAAACTCGCGTGAATCTTCTGACATAGGTCGGGGGTCACTTGCTGTTACTGTAAATCTGAAAGTTCCCGCTGTCGTTGGCAATCCTGTGATCTTACCTAATAAAGGATTAATATCTAAGCCATCAGGCAGCCTTCCTTCTGTTATACTCCAAATAATCTGACCTATGCCTTCTGCTCTAAGAGTAGCTGAGTATTCTTGACCAACTACGCCATCCGGCAAAGGCTCATAAGTTATAACAGGAGGAGCAAAGGGATTTTCGTGGATTGTAACAACAAACGTTCTTGTGTCATAGCCATGAATAGAAGAAGCTGTGACAGTAAGGTTAAACGTTCCTTCTTCTCTTATTAATCCCGAAAGATGGCCTGTACGAGAGTCAAATTCAAGTCCTTCAGGCAGCTCCTCTGCTATAGACCAAGTGATTTCGCCTGTGCCAACTGCTCTAAATAAATGGAAAATACCACCGGCCACGAAGGAAAGCTCCAAATTAGTGTATATGATCTCAGGAGGCAATGCCTCTACTCGAAAAATAACATACCCTTCGCTTAGCTCTGAGTTCGAAAACGAACCGCCGCCAATTGCTTGCACTCGTACACGATGTTCTCCAATCGGAATACCACGTCCATCCAAATCAAATGACGGATTTACTTCGGCAAAAACAAACGCCCAATCCCAAAACGGTCCATCAATTGACATTATATAACCTGTAGCATTTTCCACCGCATTCCATCGCAAAATCCTATCATCATCAACTGACAGATTTGTTGGCGCAGGCAAAGGCGTTCTTCCTGATTGAATAGTAAAAGTTTCAGGGAAGCTATGCGGAGAATCTGCATTGTAATACGGATTTAGCGCCCTAACTTGCACTTGATAGCTGCGCCCTTCCTCCAAGCCAAGTATGTTCAGATTAAACGGAGACGAGATGCCAAATCCATGAGTAGAGTTATCAATATATAACGAATAATATTCCACGCCTTCTACTTCGTTCCAACTTAATATACCTCTGTCGCTTATGTAGAGACCTGTTGGAGCTTGCAGGGCGGTAAGCGACCAAATATATGGTTGGCTTGGTTCTGAGTTTGAAAACGTGCCGCCGCCAATTGCTACCACTTGTATACGATTCTCTCCTGCCGGAATATCGCGATAGCCTAGAAATACTGACCGCTCATAATATACTTCAAGGTGTGTAAGTGTCTTCACTATGCCATTTACCAAAATCACATAATCCGTAGCGCCTTCTACAGCATTCCAGCTTAAAAACCCCCTGGCAATTGAGAGACCTGTTGGTTCAGGCAATTGCGTTCTGTTTGATGGAATAGTAAAAGTCTCATAGTCGCTTAGCAAAGAATCTTCATAAGGGCGAGGGAAAAAACCGTGTGCGCGAAGCTGTACTTTATAACTTTGACCATCTTGCAAGAAATCTAAAGTGTTTAGATTAATTGAAGGGCTAAAAGTGCCCATCCTCTCTACACCATCAACATACAGAGAATGCCATAAATGACCTTCCGGCACATCCCAAGTAAGCATACCCCTGTCGCTTATTCGAAGCCCGGTCGGAGCAGGAAGGCGGGTAATTTCCCAAATAACTTCTTGACTTGGAGCTGAATTTGAAAACGAACCGCCGCCAATTGCTACAACTCTTATAGAATGCTCTTTAATTGGGTAGGTAAGGCGATGCAAATAAGATGATGGATTCGCTTCGGCTAAAATAGATCTGAGAAGTTCCCCATCTACGAAAATCCTATAGCCCGTTGCACCTTCTACAGCATTCCAACTCAAAAATCCATCAGAACGAACTTCAACATTCGTTGGCGGCTGAAGAGGCGTCCTGTTTGATGAAATCGTAAAAATAACAGAATCACTTAGAAAAGAACTTATGTAAGGAAATACGCCTGTTGCACGAAGCTGCACTTGATAGCTTCGACCTTCCCGCAATAAATCTAATGTGTTTAGATTAAACGGAGAGCTCTGAATGTTAATCCAATAAGAGCTAAAGAAACCCGCATCCCTGTCATTAATAAATAGCTGGTATGCCACTGCATTTTCCGAATCATTCCAACTAAGCATACCATCATCGCTTATTTTAAGGCCATTAGGAGGCGGCAACTGGTTAGCTGTCACCGTAATGTCCTGACTTGGCACAGAGTTTGAAAACGCACCTCCGCCAGTTGCACGCACTTGTATATAGCTGCTTCCCGCCGAAAGACCAAGACTATCAATGAAAAATGACGTATTAGACGAACCTTGAGTAATAGAGAAAACAGGCTCTCTAAAGTTTACTAAAATCTCATAGCCTGTTGCATTTTCTACCTCATTCCATTGCAGAAATCCCTCATCATCAACAAAAAGACCTGTTGGCGCGGGAAGAGACATTCTGTCCGCTTGAACAGTAAAAGTGGCAGAGGTGCTTGGCAGAGAGGCTACATATTGGCTTGGATTGCTTGCAATAAGCTGCACTTGATAACTTTGACCCTCTTGTAAACCTAATGCGTTTAGATTAAACGGCGAGTTAATGCCCATTAATCCGACTCCTAATGGAGGTCGAGCGCCATCAATAAGCAGCGAGTACCAAGTCGCACCTTCAGCTTCGTCCCAACTAAGCATACCTCTATCATCTATTTCGAGGTTAGTTGGAGGCAAAAGACGAGTGCGCGTCCACGTAATACCATCACTTGGCGGTGAGTTCAAGAAAGAGCCGCTGCCAAGTGCGATCATTTGTATATAATGCTCTGCCTCAGAAAGCCAATTTAGAGAAAATGACGTATAATACTCCGATGAAAGATACATCACGTTGTCACCATCTGCTAAAATCACATAGCCCATTGCATTTTCTACTGCATTCCAACGCAGAACCCCATTATTAATTGAGAGACCTGTCGGCGCAGACAAAGGCGTTCTGCCTGATGGAACAGTAAAAATAACATAGTCGCTTAGCGGAGAATTTGAATTCTGAGGCCAGTTGCTAGCACGAAGCTGTACTTGATGACTGACTCCTTCTTGCCAAAAATCTAAAGTATTTAAATTAAACGGAGAAAACGTGACAACTGACATAAGCTCGCCATCAACATACAGAAAGTACTCCCTTGCGCCTTCTACCGCGTCCCAAGTAAGTATTCCTCTGTCGTCGATTTCGAGACCTGTCGGAGCCGGGAGACTGTCAGAAAAAGGCCATGCTCTCATTATTTCAAACGTGCTAGACCAAGCAGGAAGCGGACTAACAGGAAGCGTGCCAGCGGGACGCCTTACAGAGCTTGTAAGAATAACGTTATAACTTTCGTCTGTCAAACGAGCAACAACCGGAACCAATAATGGTGCAGCTATATTGCCACTACCTGTTATAACAGCTTGCTCAGGGAAGATCGGGTTAACTATAAGAGTTACATTTGCATTTGTGCCGGTTCCTATTAATGTGAAGTGATTGTTTGGAACATTATCCGTATGGTTTGTTTCACCAAAGGCGCGAGCGTTGTTCATTTCCCAACCCGGACCCCATAAGCTTCCATCGGCATAGCCAAAGGTTTCAGTATCAGATAGCGTGACTGTACCATTAGCAGGGTTAACCCATGTTGCATTTGTTAATGCAAGTGATATTTCCCAATCACCTATCAGTTCTGCAGGTGGATCAAATTGAAGAACACGAGCAACATCAACGTATGTATCATTTCCTATCAATCCTCTATTGCCTTGATGCGTAAATATTGTATCTGTCGCTTGTCCCACGAGCATTTCTCCTGAAATAAAAACAGAACCAACATTTGCAAAAACTTGCGTTGGCAGCAATGATGCAATCATTATAACTGCCAAAAGTAAAGCGATTTTTCTTTTCACTTCATTATCCCCCTTATGCTTGAGCTCCGGTCAAAACTTTACCGGAGCAGCTTGTTAAAAGCGCCCTGCAACATATCTTGACATTTAAGTTAAATTATAACATAGCGATTGTCGAAAAGTAATCATATTTTGTTGACAAAATAAAAGATTTATTCTTTGATAAACGCGAAGAGAGTTCTAAAATCCTGTCACCCAAGTTGCATTATCAAGCCTTGACATGATAAAAAAACTGATATATACTTCCTTTGTTATTATACTTACGCTGTACGGCTTGCTTCAACATATGGAGCGAGCTTTTTGATAAGGAGAGTTTGTGATGAAACTAAAGCTTTTCGCGGTCATTTTATTTGCGCTTTTTATATTATCAGCTTGCAGAGGAGATGCGATAACCGTAACCTCAACCGGAGAAACTCCGTCTCGAATCGTTGTTAACGCGCCTTCCACCGCCGAAATTTTAGTAGGGTTCGGCCTTTCTGATTATATTGTCGCCGTCGACTTGCATGGCGCGGACATAGTCGGCCTTGACCGAGAAACAACAACATTTATCGACTTTTGGAACTTGAACGTAGAGGAAGTTTTAATACTCGAACCCGATTTGGTCATTGCTTCGGAACTGTTTCAAGCCGGCGCGGAAGGCTCATTCGAGCTTATACAAAACGCAGGTATCGAAGTTGTATACATCACCGACCCTTCAAGCATGAGCGAAATTTTCGAACAAATCGAGCTTTTAGGCGAAATTTTAGGCCGTCAGCGCGAAGCGGCGGAAATGATGCTCGAAATGCAAAATACGCTTAACTATGTAGCCGAACGAATCGCTGAGATTTCAGAGCCGCGCCTCGTCTATTTCGAAATAAACCCCGCGCCGAGCATTTTCACATTCGGCGGCAATACGTTTTTGAACGAACTATTGACTTTAGGCGGCGGCGCGAATATTTTCGCGGATGAATCCGGTTGGTTTTCACCAAGCGAAGAAGCTATCATTTTGTCAAACCCGGACGTAATTTTAACAAATGTAACGCACGTCCCCAATGCAGTTGAAGAAATTCAGAATCGTCCCGGCTGGTGGTCTGTAACGGCCGTTATTAGCGAAGATGTCCATTTAATTAACACAAATTATACAAGTCGACATTCACAATTTGTCGCAAGAGGTGTATTGCAAATCGCTACCGCTTTGCATCCGGAGTTATTTTAGATGGTGAGTAAAAAAGCCAAAGCGTTTTTGCTAATTATGCTTTTGCTTCTCGCGCTTGCGTCAATTATTATGTCAGTCTTAATCGGCAGCGTTAGGCTTAATGTGCTAGATATTTTCAGCATAATAGCCGAACGAATTTTCGGAACCCCAGCTCCACATATTTCGGATATCCAAAAGGAAATAATATGGAACATTCGCCTGCCGCGCGTTCTCCTTGCGTTTTTAGCGGGTGGCGCGCTTGCACTTGGAGGCGCAGTCGTCCAATCCGTTCTTAAAAATCCGCTCGCGTCGCCTTACACAATGGGCGTTTCTGCCGGCGCGTCGCTTGCAATTTCAATCATAATCGCGTTCGGGATTTCGGTTCCCGCCCTCGGTATCTTTTTTCGCCCGCTTGTTGGGTTTTTGGCAGGCATTTTAGCTGTCGTGTCAGTCATTATGCTCACTCTCGCAGTCGATAAACGAACAACAGGCATGACAATCGTCTTGACAGGCATGGTTCTGTCGCTATTTTACAGTGCAATTCAAACGCTGATTTCCGCCGTAAACCAAGACAGCATAAGAGAAATAACCGTTTGGCAAATGGGTTCATTCGCTATGCGCGGTTGGATATTTGTTTACATGATGATACCATTTTTTGTAATCGGTGTCATAAGCCTTATGTTTTTCAATCGCGAACTGGACGTTATGACACTTGGCGACGAACAGGCGAGGTCAATCGGAGTCAACACAAGCTTTGTCATGCCGATGGCGCTTTCATTATCTGCGCTATTAGTCGGGGCATCCGTCGCAGTCAGCGGTATAATCGGCTTTGTTGACCTTGTGACGCCGCATGTCGCCCGCCGCCTTTTCGGCTCAAGACATATTTACATAATGCCTGCTTCTGTAATAATCGGCGGCACGATGATGGTGCTTGCAGACCTCGCCGCCCGTGCTATAATAGCGCCGGCTGAACTGCCCGTTGGCGCGGTTACAGCGGTAATCGGCGTGCCGTTTTTCTGCTACATTTTCTTCCGCGGAAGGGGGAAGTCGGTATAATAAGCTTAAACAACGTAAAAATAAATTATGGCGCGTCGGAAATAGTTAAGGGCATATCGTTTGACTTGCCAATAGATGGCAGTTTAAGCATAATCGGCCCAAACGGCTGCGGCAAAACGACCTTGCTTCGTGGCATCGCGAGTTTAATAGAATACAGCGGCAGCATTACGCTTAATAATACCGAGCTGAAAAGCTTAAAGCGCAAAGAAACCGCAAAAAAAGTCGCCCTTTTAACGCAGACGACTAACATTTACTTTCCATATACAGTTTTTGAGGTCGTTTCGTTCGGAAGATACGCATCCACAAGCTCACCTTTTAACAAAATGAGCGCAGAAGACCACGAAATAATCATGGACGCAATTTCATCTGTCGGGCTTATTAATGAACGAAACCGCATGATTTCAGAGCTTTCAGGCGGTCAGTTTCAGCGCGCGTTTCTCGCTAGGGCGTTCGCACAAAACCCAAACCTGTTGCTGCTTGATGAGCCAACGAACCATCTCGACATTAAATATCAATATGAATTTCTCGAACAGCTTAACAAATGGAAAGAAAGCGGCAAAAAAAGCGTAATCGCCGTTATGCACGACATAAACATCGCCACAGAATTTTCAAACAACGCCCTACTAATGATGGATGGCAAAAAAGAATTTTTAGGCGATATAAAACAGCTTATGTCAAATGATATATTATCACGCGTTTTCGAAATGGACGTTAAAAGCTTTATGGTTAAGGCGCTTAAGAGGTGGAGCTGAGCTCCTACGCTATTTAGTGCGGCTGAAGGGATTTGAACCCCCACGAAGTTGCCTTCACCGGCACCTGAAGCCGGCGCGTCTGCCGTTCCGCCACAGCCGCAAAACATGCCAAAATATAATATCATAAGACATGTAAAACGTCAAGTGCTTATAGGAGCTTCTCGCCGCCGCCGCCGCGAATTCCGCTCGAAATTTACAACATAATAGTAAGCGTGTTCATCAACCAAAACGCAAAACTCTGCCTTTTTATCATTTTTATAGCCCATAATATGCTTGTTCAAATTAACCGCAAGCTTCAAAATCTCTTCAAAATCTTCCACTTCCATAAGTTTATAATCCGATAAGTCAAACGCGTTTTTTGAAATTATAATTTCTCCTCGATATTTTTTAAGTATTCTGCTTGCCAACCCATGTTCAACACTCGAGTCATTAAAAATCCTCGAAATGCTGAAAAACAACCCGAAACCACTTGCCGCAGTGATCAAAACAAACATGATAATCGAAAACGCACTTAAACTAACCGTATCTTGTGACAAGTTAACAGATGCTGTAAATCCAGGCGATCCTAGCTCCGTAAGCGTAAAAACATCATCGCCAATCGGGATTTGAAACCCGCGCATGCTGATCTCAGTTATCCCGACAGGGAATGCTGCAACCGAATATGTAAACTCAATAAAGAGCGCAGCTGAAAAATTGCGAAATGCAGGTGTCGCAGGAGTCAAGCCCGCATCCGACCCCAAATGACCATCATTATACTCCAAAAAATTTAAAAATTTCGCCATATAATCCCGTGGATAAACAATGTATGTTCCGCCGCCAAAGTCTAAGTTATCGCTAGCAACACGCCCTCCCTCCTGAGACAGTTCAAATGTCTGCTCGTGAATTACAGAGCTTACACCACCCGAAACATGGCTGATGACGAACCGTTTCTGTGCCGTATAGCTATAGTTTAAATCAAATTCATCACTAAAGTCAGCTGAAAAACTCGACTGTATTTCGATAAAATCAGTAAAATGCCCTAGAAAATGCAAGTTATTCGAAACAGGATTTTCTCCGAAAAATTCATTTTCAAAGTAAAAAACGTTGAAATCTAAATTATTTCTACCTGTAGCAGTCACTAAAACACCATCATGCGTAAGTGAAAACACGTAAGCGACAGCAAAAATTACGGATAAGGCCAAAGCGAAAGCACTCAAAATCAATATAACGAGCAATTTTTTAGATGCACTTTTAATTCTGTTCAAAATATCCCTCCTATTGCCGCGCGAAAAATTATATTTGGATAACCAACAAACGGTATCGTAAAAATTGGTGTGCCTAGCACGTCATATGCCGCAAGCGGGTCAGAATCAGGAAATTCGTTCGCGTCTCCTTGAGTGATATAAAAACGCGTGCCGTTTTCGTCGTACGTAAAGTCAATAACCCGATGCACAATTTCAATTTCTCGAAATCTGTAATGCAGAACATCTCCAACTTCAATTCGCGCCATCGCCTCATCTGCAGGGATTTGCCGCATTATAACCAAACTGCCCATATCAATATAGCCGGTCATCGAGCCGGTCAAAATTACAACCGGATAAATTGGAAAAAGCTGCAAGAAAAATGCAATGATGATTGCCGCCGATGGCAGCAAGGCAATATATTTCGCGGCATTGCCCGACGTAAGCTTCGAAACTCGAGCGGCCCTCTTTCGCTCAGATTTGCTGTTTTCATTTGTCAAATGATAGTTTAAAATGCCAACAATAAACATCATCGCATACAAGATGAGCGACCAAATAAGCCTGTCTATATTAGGCAAAAGCGGCGAAAAAGTACTGCCTAAATTATATACAAAGCTCGTTAAAGCCACGGCAAAAAAACTGCCGTTTATCGCCACTGACGAAACTAAGACACTCGCCGATAAGACAGGCAGAATGCTCTCAAAGAAAAAGCCCAAAATGCCAAAGCCTTCCATCATAAAAACTCGCCTGAGTTCGTTTAAATTAACAAATGCAAACACAATGCTTATCAATAGGACAACAAAAAAACGTTGATTTTTAGCAATATTTTTAATGATACGATATCTTACAAACTCCAAAAGAATAAGCGGAACTAA
>Ga0131853_10003698_pt1 | contig 27497 bp, 27 predicted proteins | sample TergutLab28metaG_FD_92764 | JGI IMG/M metagenome (GOLD analysis project Ga0131853, IMG submission 92764) | Labiotermes labralis P1 segment gut microbial communities from Petit-Saut dam, French Guiana - Lab288 P1 (version 2) (version 2) | ecosystem: Host-associated > Arthropoda: Insects >...
CTTTAACATATCCCATACTTTCTTCTGCCTTGATATTATTGAACTCAATCGGAAGCCCGGCAGACAAAAGGAAACTCTTACCCGTTTGTAATTGAAAATGAATATGTGGTTCGGTTGTGTTGCCCGAGTTGCCGCATTTAGCAATAACTTGCCCTTGCTTTACTCTATCCCCGACCTTGACAGTGAAGCTATTTTGTAAAATATGGGCGGTACAGGTATATTCTCTATCGTGATGTTTGATAGTAATATAATTGCCCCTTATATCCCATGCGTCGCAATATATTTTTTTGCCGCTGTCAACACGGCTGTCTTTGTGTTTATTGCTAAGTGCAACCACCACGCCATCAGCAGGGGCTACAATATCTTGTCCATGACAGAAAAAACTTTGCACAAGTTTTCCATCACCATCAAGGCGTTTTCCTTCATCATCTATAATAATGAAGTCATAAGCATATCTCTGGCTAACAAGTATCCACGAATGGGATATTTTTCTATCAACGCCGCCATTCAAAACAGTCCATTTGCCGGTAAAGGGTAGTATGTAGTCACCCTTACATTTGTAATTTTTTTTGGATGGCAAGCGAAACCCGCGCCTAATCCACGCAACAACGCTTCCCGGAAGTTGGAAAAAACCTTGAATTGCACCGGGCTGTATTAAGAACAAAAACATAAAAGCCCTGCCAAACCAATCATAGTGCGGAAAGTCGAAATACGAGGCTACCACCATAGCTACAAGCAATAGCCATTTTAATTTTTTTGTTACAGAAGTAATTGCAAGCCAAATTTTCATTCTTAAATCCCCTTATTGTTTATTCACCAAGAAACGCATTTATCGCTTCCCGAATTTGAACATGATTACCCTTGTGAATGTTGTGGTTGCCTTCAAGGATTATCATTTGAGAGTTTGCGCCATATCTTTGCATATGGGCTTCGATGTTTTCTGTTCTGGACGCTCTGCCCGGATTTGGTCGTGTCGGTCGGATTGACAGCACAGGAATATCCTGCGGAAAATCAAGTGCTACAACCTCATGGATTGTTTCATTGTATAATCTTGTGCGGTTCATTGTTGTAGGGTTGACTTCATGATTTGCAAATCGCCTTATGTTTCTTATTTCTTCCGCAGTAAAGCCGTTTTCTTCGGTTATTCCCATAGATGAAGCCAACAGGCTATAGGTGACACGGTTGCCGCCAACAAATTGCTGAAACCTAGATACTTGCACCATAAACTCATTCATATTAGGCTCAAGATGTTCGTGGGTGGTAACGGTATCAAGCAATATAAGCGCAGTTACTTCATCGGGGTGTCTTATGGCAAAATAATCGGCAGTTGCTCCCGATGCGGAGTGCGGCATAAGTATGAACGGCGGCGAAAATCCTCCCGCAGACAAAGCGGCTCTGACTTCTTCCACAACATTAGTATTGGTTCGTGGGCTGTCCGTTTGGTTGCTAAAGCCTGTGCCAAAGTAATCAATAATTACAACTGTATATTCTGTCGCAAGCTCTCGCATAAGCGGAGCAAAAAATGTGCTTGGCAACGCCGTACCCAAACCCGGCAGAATAACAATTGTGTGTTCGCCGCTACCCATAGAGCGAATGTGCATCATTTCTCCGTTTACTTCCACCATTTGCCCGGTAGGTTCTATTCCTGTAAGTTCGCTTCTTGAAAGTATTTGGTTTGCAATCGTGCTGATTAGGATAATCACAATATTCAAGCCTACGAGTATAAGGAGAACAAGAAGTAGCATTTTCTTCCACCCTCTTTTTGGTTTAGTTTTAACATTATCCATTAGCAGCGCCCCCTGCAAAATCACTCATTCGCTTAACTATCCTTTTGAAATCGGGATTTTCACGCAACGAATCAAAAATGGGGTTATTAGGGTACTGTGCCATATCTTTTTTAGTTGATTCTTCGCTTCTTGGTACAGGCGTAACATTTTCGGCAATGAAATTATCTAACTTATCGAAAAAGTTATCGCCCCTAAGTTCAAATGGGAAAAAATCATTTATAAAAACATTTGCAAATTTATTAAGCAGTTCAATAGCTTTTTCGGGTATGCCGCCCAATTGATACATTGACGCGCCAAGGAAATATAATATGCCGACGTTGTTTACATTCAAGTGTTTCATATTAAATGTGTCTGCTATCGTTTCTGCCCTAAGATAGATAGGCTCGGCTTTCGCTAAATCGCCAAGATTATTTTGCAAGTTAGTCATTAATGAATCGAAAATACCCATCAGCTTTATATACAAATCCGCTTGTATTGCTTCTTGCGCCTTTTCCTCATTTCCCAGTAATTTATAGGCTTGCGCAATGAGTGTTCTGTCCGGCAAGGCATCTGTCAAAGATTCGCCAAGCAATTCTAAAACCGCTCCACCTTCATTTAATGCCAAGTGGCATAAGGCTTGTATGTCAAGCGTTCCCCAAATTAAGGGTTGGTCTTTGCTGTTTGCCGTAATTCTTTCGCACAATTTTACAACTACCCTTAATATCTGTTCGGTTCGCTCCGCATTGCCAGCCATTGACGCATGGTTTAGATACAGCTTCGCCATCCTGTTCAGTAACAAATAGCAAGAGTAATATTTTTTGACGATACCCTCACATTCGGAAAAAACTTCCTCAAATGGCTTTTGGGTAAAATCCAATGCTAAACGCTGATATAATTCTTTGATTTTTTCATCCGTCATCTGCGGGGTATATCCCATCAAGCTATCAATGCTTATGTCAAAAAAAGTAGCCATCATTGGAAGCATTGAAATTTCGGGATAGCTTATTCCCGTTTCCCATTTAGAAACTGTTGCTTTCACAACGCCAAGATGTGCGGCAAGTTCCTCCTGTGTAATACCTATCTTGCGGCGTTCTTCGATTATAACGCTTGCGCAGTTGATTTCTTTCATGTCCTCACCTCGGATATGCGGTAGGGCGATTCGCAACCAACGAATGGCTCACTGCAAAATTTATTATGATACTATTATACAGGCAACAAAGTCGCTTGTCAGTCGATTTGTCGTTGACTTTTTCCGAAAAAATCGACGGTAAGGAAACTTGAAAAAATATATGCGGTGAAATGGGGGTTATCGGACACGCATTTTCATTTACTATATCGAAAGGGTCTTCCGCTAATCCAACGGTGCATATATCAATGCCTCGTTGGAAAGCCAAGTTTTATCCAATTCAATAACCTTAATTCTTTTCGCTTTTCCTTTGGCAATTTACGGCTGTAAACTTCGAGTGTAATACTAAAATAAAGCATCACTAATACCGCAACCGTACCATAAACATCTTTCAAGTCAAAAATAAACCAATCAAACAACTGAATATAGTCTAAAGAACCTCCCCAAAAAATATCATCAATCAGTTTGCAAAACCCAGTAGATAGCACTAATACTAACGAAATGGTAGGTAAGCTATGATATTTCTCCCATTTCAATGTAAGGAATACCAAGTACCTGTGAATAATTATCATTACGAAAATCGCAACCACACTAATTATGATAGCGAAATGAAGCGGCATCATAAAATCAAGCATATTCCATATCCAGCCCAAATGTATATTTTGTGTTGTTTGGAATGTGAAAACATGGGGAATGATTGTGAAATGTGCGTCTATTAGAAACCGAGCAATGAGCAGCTTGATTATTTGGTCTGCCGCCACCAATGAAGTAATCCATATGATTGACGCACGATTCAAAAAAGTTGTTCTTTGATTTTCCTGTTTCATTTCATCTCCTCTTTGTTAGCCAAAAAATGATATAATAGAGAAAACCTAAAAGGGGTGTTCTCCATGAGTGAAGCTTATTGGTTTTTTTAGATGTGCTGGCAAGTTGCTACATATTGGCATTATCCTGCTCACCAAGCTTCGCTCTCCCTTCTTGTGTGGATTTTTGGTGTTAAAACTCAGGTGTTAAAATCCTTTACACTTATATATAGGAGTGCAACTTGAAAAACCTCAGCAATTTTTTGAAAAAAATTAAAAAAATTTCTAGGTTGAATAGTTCATATGATATTTTACTGTCAAGTTATGGTCAGTGGAGTAAAGAAGTCCATTAAAAAAGTCGAGAAGAAACTCCGCTTTCATGTTAATATTAAATACACTTCATGAAGAAAAAACGAGCGGCGGTGATGTTATTTGGATACTTCCGTATTTATATGGACTGTGACTATCTTTGTCGAGAGCAGGATTCAATCGGGTTTTAATTACGCAGAGCTTCAAAAAGCAACCGGGTTTTCGCTGCCCCATATCAGGACTGTATTTGCTAAGCAAACGGGAACTTCATTATCCCGGTATGTTTTGAGCCGAAGGGTTGCACATGCGGCTTTTGAAATTGTCCATAGCGAACGGAATATTTTTGACATAGCCACAACATACGGCTTTGCCAACCCCGATTCATTCACAAGGGCTTTTAGGCGTATTGCCGGGGTTAACCCTAACGACTTCAGGAAGCAGAAGCGGTCTGTCGGGCGCACATTACTAGCTCCCGGTGTTTTTGGGGTTTCGATACAATAGACTTCTTCCGAAATTGTAATTTCTGCTTGCAATCCGGGGCAAAGCGTTCACAAGACTTACGATTTTTGGGAAAGTCACCCGAAAAATCGATGGTCATGTGAACTGCCCCTCTCGTTGCTTCGCAGAAATCTTTAACTATAGAAGATGTCTAATCAAATGGAGAGGATTGATAACATGAGTAATAAACAAAAACGCGTAACCGAGGGCAGTGTAGTTTTATATGGCGTTCCAAAAGTTAGCTACGGTGCATTTGACGGTATTACCCCTCTGCCTGTATGTATGAAAGCAGCGGCTAACTATATGGGAACCGAATTAGATTATTCCGAGGCTACAGTATTCAGCGGCGTAGCGTTCCGGCTAACATGGAACGAAACATGCTGGGACGGCGGCAATGTAGGTGATATATTCGCTTTCGATGACCCTTCAAAAGTGTCCCGCTGCGCGTTAGAATCATTAGGTTATGAATACAATTTGGTAGAACGTGGAGTGACAACAACGAAGTCCGAGTTTTTGGATTTTATCAAATCTAAAATTAACGACGGTATCCCTGTAATGGCGCGGGGCATAATCGGGCCGCCAGAGATGGGGTTAATAACGGGCTATCGCGACAACGGCGATACATTGCTTGGCTGGAATGTTTTTCAGGATTATCCGGAAGTTGCCGGGAATGTCCGCTTCGATGAATCAGGTTATTACATCACCGACAAATGGTGGGAAAACGAATGCACAAACGCGGTTATGGCCTTCGGCAAAACCACAGGCGAAAGGTTCACAGTTAAGACCGTCGTCGAAAACGCTATAGAAGTTATGACACCACGCAAGCACGGCGATTACGCCAAAGCCGGACATGCCTATGACGCCTGGAAAAAGGCTATACTGGATGAAAGCCAGTTTGGGAAAGATATGGTTAGTTACCTGTTGGTAGAGCGGCTCATGTGCCAGGGAGATGCCGTGGACTGCCTTACCGATGGGCGCAAAAACGCTTATAAATATTTCAAGAAACAGGCTGACGAAAATCCGAATCAACCGCTGTATGGACATATAGCAGAACAATTCGCCGCATCAGCCAAAGGTGCTCATAAAATGTTTGATGTGCTTGGCGGTTATGAGCGCGGTCAAAAACAAATGCAAATCTTCGCCACCCGCGAAGCAAGGGTTGAAATTGGAACCTTAATTGACCAATGCAAAACCGCCGATGAAAAAGCGTTAAGCCTTTTACAGAAGTTGGTGAAAATATTATGAGCCAATTTGACAGAAATCAAAAGGATTTTCCCAGCTATGTACACCAATGCATATGGAGTAATGGCTTGCTGCTGGTACCGCCAGAAATTTCACTTGAAAATAAACAAAAAGAAACATATCTCGCGCTTTATCGTTACAAGGCAGATATGTTTGCGGATATGTATAAAAACCCGGAGTTATACCTTACAGATACTAAAGGCATCATAGAAGCCATGGCCGGAAAGCTATGGCTTCAAGCCCACTTATCGGCGCGGTGGAATAAGCAAAAAGCAAGACTAGACAAGCTGGAAGAGGTAGAACAGGTTAATCTTCCCCATGTTGTTTGCCGTCAGCTCCTTGATTATTTGAAAAACGATGATGATGGCTATTTCATGGATAAAACCAACTACAGCAAATTTTTTGTGAAGCAAACCCTAAATAAATGCAACTATAACATAACCGAAGCCGGCTTCCTGTCCATTCTGCTAAGAAACGGCTTATCTGCCACACACAAGGGCGATAAAATCTACTTTACCAACAATAAATATCCGCTAATGTTCGCGGCTATTGCAGAATGGAAAAAACTTCTGGAGCCTTACCGCAAAGTCAGCAACAAAAAATATAGGTATGACTCCGCTTTTACGCATCTAGATTATCGCTTCTTTTCAGACGGCCATAGCCTCAATTTCCAAAATTCTAAATGGTATATGAATGATGATACTATCGCGTACCTAAGTGATATCAACGAAATCATAACCCGCGATAAAAAGACATTTTCTAAACTGGACAATACCACGCGCACAGCCATTGGGTTCCGCATGAAAGGGGGCGGCTTTTTTGAGTTTGACCATTTTGATGCTTACCCAACCTCGTTTCCATCTGCCTGCCCAACCATACTTGTAAAAATGTTCAAATATAATTCTGCAGAGCATATCGCTTTTGAGGAAAGGATTAATCAGTTGCCCAATGCCGATGAAGTAAAAACCACATTCCTAAAATGGGTAAGGCGTTGCTGTATGTGCCCCTGCCGCCCCGTGCCTAAAGCTTCGATGAGTGGAAACGCGCGGGTTGTGTTCGGGCGGAAAATGAAATTGTGCGGCCCGCATATTTACTTGCGCACAACAGATTTATGCGAAGAGTCACTTGCCATGATGAAAATTATATTGGACTTTGACAACATAAAATCATAATTTTATCATTATTTGAGCCAAAAAAGGGATTTACTTTATCCGAATATTATCATAATTTTGATAAAATTCGGATAAAATAATGACATTCTTAGTCACTCGCCTTAAAATTATACATAGGGCGGATTCTTTCAACAATTTCTGCCGTAGGGGTAATATGGCTCACTATTTCGTCAATGCTTTTGTATGCCATTGGTGCTTCGTCCAAAGTATGCTGGTTTACCGACGTCGTAAAAATCCCACTCATTTGGGCTTTAAATTCGTCCATGGATAGTGTTTTAAATGCCGCGGTACGGCTCATCAAACGCCCTGCCCCGTGTGGTGCAGATTGGTTCCAGTCATCATTACCCTTACCAATACAAATAAGGCTGCCATCACGCATATTTATAGGAATCAGTAACTTCTCCCCTGCCTTGGCAGAAACCGCACCCTTGCGCAAAATCATGGTTTCGGTATCGACATAATTATGAATGGTTGTAAAACGCTCAACTTCCGTAAGCCCCAGACCACGCAAGATAACATCTGTCATAGCCTTGCGGTTTAGCGTTGCAAATTGCTGAGTTATTTTCATATCATGAATATAATCGTCAAAAAGCGCGCCGCTTACATATGACAGGTCTTTTGGATAGTCTGTGCGCGCTTGTTTCGTTAATTCGGATACAGTTTTAGAAATTTCTGTATGCCGCCCGGACGCTTTTAACGCAGCAATAACCCCGCGCACTTGCGCTTTAGAGTTACCGCAAAGCGATTTATATGCCTCGTCTTGGTAGTAGTTAGCAACCTCTGTGCCCAAGTGGCGGCTACCCGAATGCACAACAATATACAGGTCACCATTTTGAGAACGCCCAACCTCTATAAAGTGGTTACCACCGCCCAAAGTGCCAATACTGCGCCTTGCCCGTTCTAACTTAACTTCCCCCGCAACCCTAAGCATGTCCAGGTCAATTTCGCTGTTAAACGGATGATAGTTTTTGCGTACCTCCCATCCGCACGGTATTTCGTTGCGAATAAGTGCATCCAAAGCGGCATAGTCCATTTCTTTTTCCGCTATCTTTACGGTTTCCATACCACAACCGATATCTACGCCAACCATCCCCGGCACTATTTTGTCGGTTATGGTCATAGTCGTCCCAATTGTGCAGCCCATACCGGCATGCACGTCCGGCATAATGCGTATTTTACTATCTGCAAATTCTTCCCAATCGCACACGGCCTGTATCTCTTTCAGCGATGCCGAATCCAGCTCGTTTGTATAACATATTGCAGTATTGTGCTTACCTTCAACTTTTATCATAGAATTTCAGCTCCTAAAAAACTAATCATTATCTTCAACGATATGATTACCGATAAATTTTTCAAAATCACAAAAAAATTGTTTCAAAATCGGCTCTATAACATATGAAGTCACTATGGATATATAGTTTGTTTCGTTATTGTTATAGTCATTACTATTCCACGCATTATAATCTTTGACAAGCATAAGTTGAATGGATAGAAATATTGAATTGTGCGTAAATGACCCTGGCCCATCATTGTCAAAGTCTTTCCTGTTTAAAAAATACGTTTCTATATCTTTGGTATTCCAAGTATTTGAAATGCTATCTGTAGAAACATAATAATATCCATACAATGCTTTCACCACCCTGCATTACATAAAAATTTTCCACGCAATCCCATATTATAATTATAACATGCCAGTGTACGAATGGGATAGATTTTGCAGAACAAAATCGCGCGAGGCGCGAATTTGCGTTTCGTGAGGAGTAATTGCGAACAGGTCATTAATGGGATACGAAAACCCAGCGCAATCAAAATCGAAAATATAGAATTTATTGTCTGATGATTTAATAAAATTGCTCGCGTTCATGTCGCCGTGACAAAATCCCTCTTTCGATTTTGCCACATTCCCCCATAAAATATTTCCATACTCTTCAAGTTCGTCTATTTTAGACGGCGTATAATTAAATGCTTTCATAAGGTTTATATATCTTCCGATATAATGTTCTTTACCATAGTGCAAAAGCGACTCGTTATATGTTTTCATTACATTATGCATAATACTCAACAGTTCACCCATCTGTGGCGCATATGAATCAAACTGTAAATCGTATCCCATTGTTCCGTCGATGTAATTAAATAAAACGCCTAGTCTGTCCCCCTCGGGAAATGATAGCACAATATTAGGACACTCTTTTTTTGTATTAACGATAGATGCAACAGGAAAAGATTTTTCTGATAAATAGCACATGATATTTATGAATTGAATAGCTATTTCTGTGTCGAAATACCTGTATAATTTGAAGATATATTTTTTATCGGAAGCATTCAAAACGTAGACGCTTGCACAATAATCACTTATTAAAGTAACTGTGTCAATGCATATTGAATACGACTTGCTTATTTCTGACTTCAACAGTTTATAATCTGAGAAGGTTTTATATCTATTCAATTCATCACCACCATTTCATCAAGCAAGGATTTCGAACACTATGTTCTTCTCCTAGCATAAGTGTACTATAAAATATATGTTTTCACACTAAAATTGCTTTAAGATATCATGATGCCCTACGTCCACAAGGGCAATGAGTTTATTTCCTTCATAATACCAAATAATCCGCACATCCATATTAGCACTAGATTCAAAGAGCCTATCAGTACCTTGAATGCGCTTTGTCCGCAAGGATGGATGGGTCGGATTTTCAGATAGCAGAGCAAGCTCTTGAAGTTGTTCGAGTAAACAAATTCAAAGTTCATTAATCATCACCCTCAAGTGATGCGATTAAATCATCAATATTATTGAATACAGGTTGACGCCCTGCACTCACATTCTGTCGGATAATCTCCACATCTTCAAGAATTTTATCTACATATCCTTTGGGGTACACAACAACCGGCATGATACAAATCATTCCATTTTTTTCAAATATCTCTAATTTGTCACCAGTTGAAAGCCCAAGGCTGTTTATAAGTTGCTTAGGAATTGTAATTTGAGATTTTGGTCTTAGCTCAGCAATCATAACAACACCTCCTGCAAGTGTGAATTTCTAACTTTCATACGCTTATTATATTAACTCTTGATAAGAATAGCAATGCTAGACAATATTTTTTTGAAAAGGTATGCATACAAAAAGGGTGCCAGTCTGCACCCATAAATGATTCGGTATTACTAACGTGCTTTGTATCTTCCTCGACATACACCCCCCCTTTTAATACTATTCATAAATAAAGGGATACTACTATTGCCAGCGATTAGAATCGTTAGATTGGTTAGAATAATCGTGACCACTCGGCGGCGATACTTCGTCGTCGTATGGCAAACATATCGCGCAAATAATATAAGGGACTATACCAATGCCGGAAAAAAACCACACCAGGCGTACAATAATAGGGTCTATACCAAAGTAGTTAGCAATACCGCCGCATACACCTGTGATAACCGAATCTTTCCTAGATTTAGAAAGCCTTTTCATATATATCATCTCCTCTACTTAATTATTAATATATACGTCCTACGTAAAATTATGTCTGGTAAGTAGTCTAGGGCGTGTTCCCACTAACACGCCCTAATATCCACTAACATGCCCGCTGCTGCGCATAGCATAGCTAAAATATTTATCTTCTGCCACCACGATATGGTCTATTACCGGGACATCAATCAACCCAAGTGCATCCTTAACCCTTGTTGTAACAAAATTATCGTGGAGGGATGGCTTTATCGTGCCGCTGGGGTGATTATGCGTTAAAATCACGCTTACAGCTTGGTGTTCTATTACTTTGCGCACAATCTCACGCGTAAATACAGGCACTTCGTCTATTGTGCCTTTGGCTATTTGGGACACATGGTTAAGCCTCCGTTGTGTATCCAAACAAAGTACATAAAAAGACTCCACTTGGTCGCCAATAAACAGGCTTACAGCATACTCTCCCGCAATCTCTGGGTTATTCAACGTTACTTTGGCACCCCATTTGCTACGCAAGTAACGCTTTGCTATTGCCGGCATAAGATTTAACAACACTGCTATATTTTCTGTACAACCAAGCCTTGCCATAAGCACATCAATATTCGCATCAAAAAGGTTTTGTAAGGTTTTAAATTCATTTAACATCTTATGGGCAATGTCGTTGGTGTCGCACCGCGGGTAACAATAATATAATAATATTTCAAGGACTTCGTGATCATGAAAACCATCAAGCCCTTGCTCTTTATACCGCTTGCGCATGCGCTGACGATGGTTAGCATGGATGTTTTCCTTGCTGGGCATGTTGCAATCCCCCTAATTATTTCATAGTATCGTCCAATGCATCAGATACGGTTTTTAGTACCTTTACCCGCGAGTATTTTTTACTGTTGGATTCTACAATTATCCAAGGGGCGTGAGATGCATGTGTGCGTGCAAGCATTTCATCTACTGCGGTTTCGTATTGATCCCACTGTTCGCGATTGCGCCAGTCAGCTTCTGTTATTTTATGTTGTTTTAACGGGTCATTTTGACGGTCTTCAAAACGCCGTAACTGCTCTTCTCTATCTATATGCAGCCAAAATTTTAAAATTATCATGCCATGTCCTACTAGGTGTTGCTCCATCTCGTTTATTTCGTGATATGCACGTTGCCAAACATGCTCCGGGGTTAATTTATCCACACGCTCTATAAGCACACGCCCATACCACGAACGGTCAAATATTGTAAGATGTCCACCCTTAGGCATTTTGACCATAAAGCGCCACAAATAATGCCTTGCCAATTCGTGTGAACTGGGCGGCCCGATAGGAACCACCGCATAACATCGCGGGTCTATTTCAGATGTTAGCCGCTTTATATTACCGCCCTTACCAGCGGCATCCCAGCCTTCAAAAACCACTACGGCAGAACGGCGTGCCACATACAATTTGTTACAAAGCTTCCGTAAACGCTGCTGGTAATAATCTAGCTGATCTTCGTATTCTGCATCACTAATAGATTCGTCCGGTGAAATATTTTGCAACCGGCGCGGAATATTGGAAATTGGCGCAAGAATTGCCGGCGGTTCGGTCTTTTTTTGCTTGCGCTTTTCCAATTGCACGGTAATCGAATCTATAATAATGCCCATTATTTTGCAGGCGGCGAAGCGTTTGTTTTCGGCTTCTATCACATGCCACGGGCTTTCGTCCGAAGATGTCATTTTCAAAAGCTTATCAAAAAGGTGCAGGTTGTGTTCGTAATTATCGTTTTGCGCCCAGTCATGAGCGCGCACACGCCACGATGCATTGGGGTCTTTGTCTAATTTTTTAAAACGACGGCGCTGCTCTTCTTTGCTTATATGCAGGAAGAATTTTATTATCAGGTACCCGTCGTCTGTAAGCTGCCGTTCAAAGGCATTAACATCAACATAAAAACCATTGGCTTCCATGCTGGAAAGTTCCCAATCTTCACGCACACCGGGTAAAATTATCCGGTGCCAGCTCTTATCCATAATGGCAATTTGTCCTTTGGCCGGCAGGTATGTCCAAAAACTCCAAAGGAACGGGCGCATTATCTTGTCCTCGGTTACTTTACCGGCTGTACGTACGTCAAAATATCGGGGGTCTAGCGCGTTTGTTACCCGGGATATAGATGTCCCCTTCCCCGATGCGCCCCAGCCTTCAAACACCAATATAACCGGCAAATTCGCTTCGCGCACTTTTTGCTGTAGTTCCGACAGCGCCGCCTCCATATCGGGAATGGTCTCTTTGTATTCCTTTTTATCCATCGACTTGTCTAAATCTATGTCATATAACATTTTCTCACCTTCCAATACGAGTATACCATAAAATCACACTATTGTGCATTCCCTCTTGTAACACAACGGGACAACACCACATAGTATGTACCAGGAACACAAAGTTCCTTCATATAGATTAGGCGCGGGAGGGCAACGGTTGAGGGCTGTTGGTTTCGACTAACAATTTTTAAACTATGCTCGCCCAGCGTCAACTAGTATTATATAAAGGAGGATTCCCATGGGCGAATTCTTAGTTGAAAGCATGTCCCGTTATCTTGGGCAAACAGTAACAATTTTTACTACCAGCGGCGGACTTTCAGGCAATGGCTTCACCGGCGTATTGGCAGGCATCTGCAATGGCTGCGTTAGGCTAATAACCGACATTGGCGCGCCACCTTCCTGCCCTATAGGCAGCGCATGCTGCGGCGGCTTCCCTGTATTTGAAGGCGAATTTGAAGGCGAACGCGGACACGGCATGTGCGCACGCGGCGGTTGCTGCGGCGGACGTGAGCGCAGACGCGGCCGTGGCCGTTGGGGTGGGGGCTGGAACTGGCTTGGCTCCGTAACCGAAATTCCTATCTGCAAAATCGTAAGCTTTACCCACAATGCGATTTAGTAAGCACAATTTTAGAGCATAAAAAGCCCAAATGCCGGGCTTTTTTCATTTGTGATGCGTAAGCTGCGATTGTATCGGCGGCCGCCCTTTACGCCGCACTCTTTCATAGGTGCCGTCAGGTTTCGCACTACGGCGTTTTATATTATCGTTTAAGGAAATTTCCATCAAAGTGGTTAGTTCCTCTTTTAATGCATCATCTTCGACAGGGAACATAACTTCCACCCTGCGGTTGAGATTGCGCCCCATCCAATCTGCACTGGAAAGATACACTTTGGGGCGGCCGCCATTCTCAAAAATAAAAATACGGCTATGTTCCAGATAGCGGTCAACAATGCTGGAAACTTCGATATTTTCGCTTATTCCGGCAATACCCGGCCTTAGACGGCATATGCCGCGTACCAACAAACGGATTTTCACACCTGCTTGCGATGCTTTGTACAATAGTTGAATGATGGCAACGTCTGAAAGCGAATTCATTTTAGCAGTTATGGCAGCGGGTTTTCCCTCTTGAGCGTTTTTGGTTTCTTGCTCAATCAACTTTTCAAATGCAATACGAAGCGTCATGGGCGCAACCGCAAATTTTTGCCAGTCTGTTGCTTTGGCATACCCGGTAAGCACATTAAATAAAACAGATGCATCTTGCCCAAATGCTTCGCTGCATGTAAACAGGCCAATATCTGTGTAAATTTTGTCGGTTGCTTCGTTATAATTCCCCGTCCCCAAGTGCATGTAGCGGCGAATAACATCTCTTTTTTCACGACGCACTACCAAACAAACCTTACAATGTGTCTTTAATCCGGTCAAACCATAAACAACATGCACGCCCGACTTTTCTAATAACTTTGCCCAGTTAATGTTATTTTCCTCATCAAAACGCGCTTTAAGTTCCACCAAAACTGTCACTTGCTTACCGTTTTCTGCAGCCTGAATTAACGCCTTTACAATAGGCGACTGCCCGCTAACCCTATATAAAGTCTGTTTAATTGCCAGTACATTTGGGTCTTCGGCGGCCTCTCGTACAAAGCGCACCACGCAATCAAAGGACATGTAAGGATGATGAACAAGCACATCCTTTTCGCGTATTACGTCAAACATATTTTCTCTGTTAGCAAATTCCGGCACCGGCTTAGGAGGGATTACTTCGTACTGTAAATGCGAAAAATTAGAATCCATAGAAAAATTCATCCATGCCGCAAAATCCAGAGGGCCTTTTACTTCATATATTTTGTCGTCTGTAAGCTCTAAAGATTTCTCAAGCAAGCGCATGGCAGGCTTGCTAATGCCCTTTGACATCTCTATACGCACAGGAGCCCCCCAACGTCTCCCCTTTATAGAGCGTGCGACTTCATCCAGCAAATCTTCAATTTCGTCTTCGTCGAGATCCAAATCAAAGTTTCTGGTTACCCGAAGCAGTGAAGTGCGCGTTACAGTATGCCCCATAAATAAACGCCCAATATGCTCCAGTATGATATTCTCAAGCAAAATATAATGGCTAGCCGTTTTATCCTCTGTTTCAACAGGAACAATACGGGGTACAACTGTCGGCACCTGAACTACCGCGTACTTTGGCCCCTTCGACGTATTTTCCGAGATACGCCAGCGCATTTCGTCATTATCCCATTCCACGGTGCGCACCGTAGAAGCCTCTTTATCCGGGGCAAGTTCCACAAAAATATTTACTGTGCGGTTATTTATCGTAGGGAACGGGCGGCTACGGTCTATTGCCATTGGCGTTAAAACCTGATACAAAACCTTGTTAAAATACCTGTCAACCTGTTCTTTTTGGGTGCCCGTCAACTGCTCATACGAAAGAAAACGAATGTTTTCCTTCTCCATAGCAGGCAAAAGGCTTCGCGTAAAGCAGGAATATTGTTTTTGTACCATATCATGCACCCGTGTAGAAATCGCAGCAAGCTGCTCTTTGGGGGTCATGCCCGAAGGGTCTGGAATAGCACTGTCGTTACGCAAAAGCGACGACACGCGTATCATAAAGAATTCGTCCAAATTTGAAGCAGATATCGCCAAAAATTTCAGCCGCTCCATTATAGGGTTATTCTTATCCTGTGCTTCCTCCAGCACACGCTCGTTAAATTCGAGCCAGCTTAACTCCCGGTTGGTATATAACGATTTATCATCTATCTTCATAGATATTTTCCCCTTGCACTGGTTTTACAAAAAAAACCGCATTTGCGGCTTTTTGATTTCATACAAAATTTGCGCTACCCTACAGAAACCCGTTTCCGAGGTCTGCGGCGCGGCGGTGGCTTACGGAATATTGGCATACGGTTCTCGTTTGTTACAATCAACGGCGGTTTGCCATCCTCCACTGTTTCCCGAGTAATAATACACCGTTCTACTGTATCATCTGACGGGATATTATACATCGTTTCCATTAATATATTTTCTACAATTGCCCTTAGCCCCCTGGCTCCGGTTTCGCGCGCCAAAGCTTTTTGGGCTATTGCCCTTAATGCGTCTTCTTCAAAATCCAGATACACATTATCAAGTTCCATCAAATATTGATATTGCTTTGTTAATGCGTTTTGTGGCTGCGTAAGAATATTTAAAAGCGTATCTTCATTCAAATTATCAAGCGTAACAATAACCGGCATACGCCCAATTAATTCGGGGATAAGCCCGTATTTGTGTAAATCTGAAGGTTGCACATGCCGGAAAATTTCATCTTCGCGTTTTTCTACTTTTGTTTTAACTTCTGCGCCAAATCCGATTACTTTTTTGTTAAGGCGCTGCTCTATCACTTTTTCCAGCCCGCTAAACGCCCCACCGCATATGAAAAGGATATTGGATGTATCAATCTGAATAAAATCCTGATGCGGGTGTTTGCGTCCACCATGCGGCGGAACAGATGCCACTGTGCCTTCTAATATTTTAAGCAAAGCTTGCTGAACACCCTCGCCGCTCACGTCCCTGGTAATAGAAGGGTTATCGCCACGGCGGGAAACTTTATCTACTTCATCTATATAAATGATGCCTCGCTCGGCTCTTTCAATATCAAAATCAGCTGCCTGAATCAGCTTTAGCAGGATATTTTCTACGTCTTCGCCAACATAACCGGCCTCTGTCAGACTGGTGGCATCGGCAATAGCAATGGGTACCTGCAAAAATTTTGCCAAAGTCTGCGCAAGGTAAGTTTTGCCAACGCCAGTTGGGCCAATAAGCAACACGTTACTCTTTTGCACTTCAATATCTACTTCGTTCATATGGTTCATTGCGATGCGCTTATAGTGGTTGTACACAGCAACACTAAGCGCAACTTTCGCTTGTTCCTGCCCAATAACATGCTCGTCCAAAAATGCCCGAATGTCCTTTGGTTTTGGCAAATCAAGCGAATCGCCATAGGAATTGCCCATGTCCTCGCCTTCGTCCAAAATTCCGCAGCATCTGTCTACACAGTCTGCACAGATATATACATTGGGGCCTGCTACAAGTGTCCCCACATTGTCACGAGTACCGCCGCAAAACGAACACCTGACAGCATCACGACCATCCACTCTTTTTGGCATTAAGCGTTCTCCCCTCTTCGGTTGATTATTCTATCTACCAGCCCATAATCAAGCGCTTCTTGGCTGGTCATAAAATAATCGCGTTCCATGTCTTCTTCAATTTTGCTAAGCGGCTGGCCTGTATTGTCCGCATATATTTGGTTCAGTTTCTTTTTGGTCTGAATAATGCGGTCTGCATAAATTTTAATATCCGTAGCTTGCCCGCCCAAACCGCCAGAAATAGAAGGCTGGTGAATCATAATTTCTGAATTAGGAAGGGCGAAACGCTTGCCCTTTGCGCCGCCTGCAAGCAAAAACGAACCCATACTTGCTGCCATACCTACACAAATAGTAGATACATCACATTTAATATGGTTCATTGTATCGTAAATTGCCATACCACTGGTTATAACACCACCAGGGCTATTGATATATAGGCTAATATCTTTGTCCGGGTCTTCGGATTCTAAGAACAATAACTGCGCAATTATCAAGCTTGCGCTTACATCACTTACTGCATCCCCCAAAAATATAATGCGGTCTTTTAAAAGACGAGAATAAATATCGTAAGAACGTTCCCCACGGCTGGTTTGCTCTATTACATACGGTACTAAGTTTGCCATTTTACTCTCCCTCTTCCTGGTTTTGGTCTAGTGTAATTTCAGGCATTGGCTCATCTGTTGCAATTGCCTTTTCAAGTACAAAATCCATTGCTTTTGTGCAAAGCATTGTGCGCTCTAATTCTTTGCGGCGTGTTGGGTGCAGGCCATCAATCAAAGGTTTTAATTCTTCGGTCTCCTGCCCTATCATTTCGCCAAGGCGTGTTGCAAACTCTTCATCGCTTACAGACAATTTTTCCTTTAGTGATATTGCTTCAAGCACAAGCATGTTTTTTACTTCTGTTTCTGCTTGCGCACGCCAGTTAGCTTTAAGCGATTCTTCTGTCTGCTGTGTAAAGCGCATGTACATTTCTACATTCATGCCTTGCGATTGTATATGACGTGAAAATTCTTCCATCATGTCGTCCAAGCGCGCAAAATACATGGACTCAGGTACTTCCATCGTGGCCTTTTCGACCAGTTGTTTCATTATGTGTCCACGCTTAACATTGTCTACATTACGTTCCTTGTTTTTCCTTATATTTTCGGCAAGGCTTGCACGATATTCTTCCAAAGTATCGAACTCAGATACATTTTCGGCAAATTCGTCATTTATTTCCGGTAAAATTTTGCCTTGCACGTCTAAGATTTCTACCTCGAAAATTGCTGGTTTACCCGCGTATTCCGGGTGGTGGTATTCTTCCGGGAAAGTGACGTTTACTGTAACATCGTCACCCGGAATATGACCTACAAGCTGCTCTTCAAATGTATCAATAAATTGTTTTGAACCCAAAGTGAGTTCATAATCGTTTCCTTCACCGCCATCAAAAAGCTCGCCATCAATGTAACCTTTGAAGTTTATACTCAAAATATCGCCCAATTCGGCAGGGCGGTCTACACTTACTTGTGTGGCAGATTTTTCTTGTTCTATTTTAAGAGCCTCTTGAATTTCATCTTCGGTTGGCTCCGCATCGCTTTTTGGATATGTCAGGCCATAGTAGCCATCTATCTCTGCAAGGGGGCGAATGTCTACGGTAGCATAAAATATTGCGCCGTCAGCTTCGCTTGTCGGGCCCAATTCAATTTCCGGACGGTACACAGGCTCTATGCTGTGTTCGTCCAATGCTGCTTCGTAAGCGTCCGGCATTATGAAGTTTAACGCATCTTCGTAGAAAACTTCACGACCATAGGCCTGCTCAATCATTTTACGGGGGGCTTTACCTTTGCGGAAGCCCTGTAAGTTAAAGTGGCCTTTGTTTTTGTTGTAAGCTTTTTGCAAGCCCAAACGAAAAGCTTCCGGACTGGCGGTAATGGTTAACTTAAGCTTTGTTGGTTCTAATTTTTCTACTGTGCTTGTGAATTTTGCATCCATATTTACAGCACTCTCCATATTTGAAATTTTCTTGGTTTTGGCACAACGATTAGTGTATCACAGTTAGGTTAGATTTACCACAAAGTTGATTAAAAATTTCCTACAATTTCTGAATTTAGTGCCGCGATAATTTCCACCACTAAAGAAACCGCATTTTGATAGTCGCTTATAGACGTAATTGAATTGTGGCTATGTGCGTAGCGCACAGGACAGGAAACTACAATTGTTGGCACACCGTTGTCGGACAGCGAAATAGCAGATGCATTTGTGCCGCCCCCTGTGCGTACAGATTCCTGCACCGGTATGTTTTTCTCTTTTGCCAAATCTAAAGCGAAGCGTAAAAACCGCGGGTTTGCTATCATTGACCTGTCTATATGACGAAGCATTGGCCCTTGCCCTAAACGTGTTTGTATCATATGCGGTGCCGCCAACGTATCGTCTGCAGGTGCGCCCTCGAAGCAGATTGCTATGTCCGGTTTAATTTGGTTTGCAGCCACTTTGGCACCGCGTATGCCAACCTCTTCTTGGCTGGTTAACACGCCGGTTACATTAACGCCAAGCTGGCGGTCTTTCACTTTGTCCAACACTTCAAGGACTGCGGCGCAGCCAATACGGCAGTCAAAAGCTTTGCTTATCATTATATCGCCGCGCTGTTCGAAGTCACTAGCGGGAACTATTGGGCAGCCTGGTTTAATTTTATATTTTTCTATAACTTCCTGCTTGGAAGATGCGCCAATATCTATTGACATGGTTTCTATCGAGGGATTTGTATCTGCGCCGCCGCCAAAATGGTGCATCATGGCAACAATTACGCCGGATATAAACTTGCCGTCAAGTGTTTTAATAATCATTTTTTGGGCATAAAGTGCCGCCGGTACCCACCCGCCCAAATTGGTAAACACAAGCGTACCATCGGGTTTTATTGCATGTACCATAAGGCCTATTTCATCTGAATGCGCATCTAACATAATGGTAGGCAATGCGGGATTCCGCTCTTTTTCCATATAAAAATTTAAAACGCTATCGCGGCGTGAAGAATAACCTGCCGGCACATATTTTTTAGCTACATCCAGAACATCGTCCTCGAAGCCGGGTGCGCCAAACGCTAATGAAAGTTCCCTAATCATTTTTAATGAGTCCATTGATTTATCTCCTTTAATTTAAATGGGGCTCTGCCCTCTCGCAAGCTTCGCTTGCTGGCCGGGTGGCCCGTGCTTACACACGCCTGCTGCGCAGGGGTCAAACCCCAAACCCCGGGAAGCGACGAAATCGCTTTTTAATGTTTACCGCAATTACCGCAGCCGCCGTTGCAGCCGCGTTCGCATTGGGTGCTGCGTTCCAAAATGGTTATATCGTCTGCCTGATATGTCTCTGCTTTTGTGTCATCATTTTTTACTTGCACCGCAACCCTCGCGGTTTGGCGAAGTATATTTACAGACAATACGATACCATCGCCGTCTGGCGTGCGCACTTTATCGCCCACACCCGGCATGCCTATATTTAGATGAGCGTACGTTTCCTCTTCATATTTTAAACAACACATTAATTTACCGCATATCCCGGATATTTTTGTGGGGTTTAAGCTAAGTCCTTGGTCTTTCGCCGATTTAATAGATACAGGTTGAAATTCGTCCAAAAAAGTAGCACAGCATAGGGTGCGGCCGCAAATTCCCATGCCGTTCAGCATCTTGGCTTCATCCCGCACACCAATTTGACGAAGTTCTATACGCATACGAAACGTGGATGCAAGATCCTTAACAAGCTCCCTAAAGTCTACGCGCCCGTCCGCTGTAAAATAGAATACAATTTTGCTTAGGTCAAAAGTTAATTCTACGTCTACCAAATGCATTTCAAGCTTATGCTCGGCAATCTTCTCTAAGCAGATTGCACGTGCCTCTGCCTCGCGTTTACGGTTAGCTTTTTCCTGCGATATATCTTGTTGTGTGGCAAGCCGCAAAATTTTGCGGACAGGATGAGTCAAATTGTGCGGCTCAACATCACGCCGCTCTAAAGCTACTATGCCATATTCTGCGCCGCGCACCGTTTCTACCACTACAGGGGTGCCTTGAGCTAAGTCTTGTTCGCGTATATCGCCTATGTCGAAATAGTAGATTCTTCCAACATCTTTAAAGCGTACTCCAACGATTGTCACTATGTTTACTGCTCCTTTACAGATAACTTTGCAAGCATCAATTCTATTGCAAGCTGAGTATTCCCATTTTGGGACAATACATTTTTTGTATGCGTGATTATAGAAGTGGCATTCATCCATTCTTGCCGCGGTGCTTGCCCCGCTTTTGCTGCCCAGGTAATTTTTTCGCCATAGGACAGGTACATCAAGTCCAACAGCGCTTGCAATGTTTCTTTAGATTCTTTATATGGTTCAAATCTTTTATATTGTGAAAATGCCCTCAAAATGTCTGAGTCGTGAATAGAGTCAACTATTTCCCCAGCCAAAGCTTGTAGTTCGGGGTTTCTATTCGCCGCTTCGCTACCCCTCACTTTGTATACATGGCAACGGGATAAAATAGTGGGCAAAAAATTATGCACATGCGGGGCAAGAAACAAAAATACCCCATATGGCGCAGGCTCCTCTATAGTCTTCAACAAGGCACTCTGCGCCGCAGGGGTAAGGGTCTCCGCTTTATCAATGATAAAAACTTTATAATTGTAGCCATAAGGCTTTGTGGACATAGGCACAATAATTTGATCGCGTACATCATCTACGCCAATGCCGCTTTGCTTTGTTTTTTGCACATAAAATGTGTCTGGATGATTGTTTGATTCAAATACTTTGCAAGACAGGCACTTGCCGCAAGAGGTTCCTTGTTCACCTGCATCTAGGCAGTTTACCCCCTTGGCTAAAACATGGGCATGGATACGGACATTTTCTGCCTCACCAACTAATATTTGTGCATGACTCACGGCAGGCAACCTACACCTGTTTAAATTCTTCGACACCCAACACGAAAATTGTTGCCCCACCCACAGTAACTTCTACAGGATAAGGTGCGAAGCTTTCGTTTGCGTTTACGCTCATAGAATTTACAGATGTGATTTGCTTGCGGCTCTTACATCTTTGCTCTATAATTCCGACCAATTCAGGGATGCGTTCCTCTGTTACGCCGCATATTAGCGTAGTATTCCCGGACCGCAAGAAGCCACCTGTTGTAGCAAGTTTGGTAACACTGAAACCGTTGGTGCTTAGATGATCCATGATGTGGAAAGCATCTTCATCGTGAATGATAGCCATTACCAATTTCATAGCGCACGACCTCCTTTGAATTATTATAGCATAAACATTGCCAAGCGCAAGACATAGTCCAAAAAATAAAGCGCGCTTGCGCGCGCATTTCGTGCAGAGCAATTTTTTAGAGTATAAAAAGCCAGGAAAACTGCTTTACGCCTGTCCTTTTTTACCTTTAAGCATCATATACCAGGCAGAACCTGACAGGAACACAGACGAGTACGCACCAAACAGTAAGCCAACCATAATTGGAAGCGTAAAATCACGTATAGATGCAACGCCAATTATGAAAAGCACAAGCACCGCTAAAAACGAAGATGCTGTAGAGAACAGCGTACGGCGCAGGGTTTGAGTAACACTTATATTAATAAGCGATTCGTTGCCTACCTTTGGCAAGCGCGCACGGTTTTCACGTATACGGTCGAAAATAATAATTGTCGCGTTAATGGAATACCCTAGTGTAGTGAGTAGCACCGCAATAAAGGCATAATTAAGAGGAATACGCAAGATTATATAAACGCACAAAACAATTAAAACGTCGTGAAGCTGTGCAAGAACCGCGCTTATCCCTTTGCGTACATCACGGAAACGGATTGTAATATACAAAAGCATACCTATACTTGCAACAATAATGGCTAAAATAGCCGAATTACGCATTGCCGCACTCACAGTAGGGCTAACATTTGAATACGTGAATGCATCAATATCCAAGCCAAAACGTTCGCTAAAGGCATCTATCATGGCAAGTAGAATTTGCTCGTCGTCCTGGGTAGTGCGAATCATAACTTCGTAACCGCCGCCCAGCACTGCCTGAACTTGCGGCGCAGATTCACCGGTAATGCCACGCACAATTTCTTCGATTTCGGTGTTGGCAAAAGGCTGACCAATATCAATTTGGAAAGATGTGCCGCCCGAAAATTCTACGTCCAGGTTAAAGATGCCCCTGCCGCTTGCGCCATTAAATATTGCAACCGCAATACCAATTGCCACTATTGCCGCAGAAATACCAAAATACCTTTTACGCTTTTGCACAATCGGATATTCGTTTAGCTCAACATCCGGATCACGGCCGCCTGCCGCTTCAAGTGCTTCTTTTTGCTTCTTACTAATAACATGGGAAGGCTTAATGATACCTAAATCAATTAAGCAAACTACAACAACACGAGCCACAACCAAGCTGGTAAACATGGACAGCAAAATACCGATTATAAGCATTTGCGCAAAGCCCATTACCGGCCCCGTTCCCAATTGGAATAACACAATACCGGCAATAATTGTTGTTATATTACTGTCTATGATTGCAGGTAAAGCGCGCCTGTAGCCTGTGCGCAAAGCCGAACGCAATGTCTTACCGCTTGCCACTTCCTCACGTACACGCTCAAATATAACAATATTGGCATCCGTCGCCATACCTATAGACAATATAAGACCGGCGATACCCGGCAAACTTAGGGTAATACCCGCACCGCTTATTATCAGCAAAAATAGTATTGCATCCACAGTAAGTGCCACGGCCGCCGCGATACCCATAGTGCGGAATACCACCAGCATAAATGTTAGCACCAATAAAAACCCGATAATACCCGCAATAACGCTGGTTCGCAAAGCATCTGCACCAAGGCGTGCGCCTACCACATTTCTACTTATGACATTAAGGCTAAACGGCAACGAACCCTGACGGATTTGAGTTGCTAGAAGGTTGGCACTGTCGCGGGTAAAATTACCGTCTATTATGGCAGTACCATCAGTAATTTCGCTCCTTACTACCGGGGAGCTAATTAATTCGTCATCCATCCAGATAAGTATGGGCTGATGCAGAAATTGCCGCGTTGCTTGGGCAAATAATTGTGTACCCAGGCTGTCAAATTCCAGCGCAACAACAATGTCGCTCCCCTGCAATTGCGCCCTTGCGCTCCTTACGTTTGCACCGGTTAGCAAAATACTTGAAGGGTCAAGAACCGGGTGCCCATTGGGGCCTGTAAACGCCAAAATTGCCGTTGCACCAATTTGTGCTACAGCTTCTTCGGGATTTTCAACACCGGGAATATCTACACGAATTTGCCCGGCACCTTCTTGTGCGGTGCTGGCCTCCAAATATCCGCGTGCATCAAGCCTGCCACGCAAAAGATTATTGGCTGCTGCCATGTCTTCTTGTGAAGGGTTTGGGATATTTGCTTCATATAAAATACTAACCCCGCCCTGTAAGTCTAACCCTTGGCGAATGTCGGTTATTGCAAACCTGCTTTGTTCAACGCCGTCTTTGTCTGTCCAGCGGATACCAGAAATAAGGATAACAACACAAATCACCATCGCCAAAAAAATACCCACTAATGTTACTATACTCTTGCCTTTCATCCGTACGCCTCCGATTGTAATGGGGCTCTGCCCCAAACCCCGCCGTTCCGGAATGCAGGTTGCTTTGCAACCGACCCTGGGAATGAATCCCACCTACACTTCCTCATTGATACCTTCGGCATCAACTCCGGGGGGCAAGGTACTTGCCCAATAGTCTAATGGGGCTCTGCCCCTTGCTAAATATAGCGAATCAAATGAAGAACGGTCTCGCCTGAGACGGAAAATCGGCGGTTTCAGGCCGTTTTCCGGCGACAGAAGAGATCGAATCTGAATTAATTCGCTGTAATTATGACACAACTCGACGATTATATCATAGTTTCAACTTTTTATACACATCAAATGCATTATTATAAAAAACATCTTCATACTTGTGCTGCGGGACTATTTTTTTGCAAAATTCTATATATGCAGCCATTGGCACAATCGGCCAGTCTGTGCCAAAAACTGCGCGTTTGTAGTTGTTTAAATATTGAAGCCCCTGGGCATAGTGGTGCATAACTTTTTCGCGTTTTTCTGTTGCGAATATTAGTTGCTCGTCACCGGCAAGCAGGCCCGATATATCCAGATAAACGTTACGGTTTTTATACGCGACTTCGCAGGCATCCATAATCCATGGGTCACCCATGTGGCACAACAGGAATGTAGTGTCGCGGAATTTTACGGCCACACGGTCGGCAGTCAAAGGATGTGAGTATTCCAGCAAACCTTGCTCGCTATAGGTATCACCTGTATGAATGGCCACGGTTAGGCCATGCTCCCCCGCAATTTCATATACCGGGGCATAGATTGGGTCGTAAACGTGGTAGTGATAGTAACCAGCATATATTTTGAAGCCAACTATGGTAGGGTCGGTCTTAACAGCTTGGCGAATGCGTTTTAACGCATCATCGGTTAAGGTATGCGGGTTTATGCCCAAACATGTGAAAAAATTGGGCGGACGGGTTGCTAGGTCAGCAAACATTGGCGTTTCAGACTTTTCGTCCGGGAAGGCGAAACGTGAGGTTTCTACCAGGCCCATGCATATGCCCCCTACAATGTTGGCTTTTTCGCGCTCTTTTAAATAGCCGTCGTAAGAATAATCTACTCCGGATTCTTCCGCCGCGCCGTAGAAGGCTTGTACGTTTGAAAAATGCATATGTGCATCGAAAATTTTCATTGTTGAATCACTCCTTATACTGAAAGCCTATACTTCTTCCAAGAAAATGTCAAATATTTTAACAAAAATTTGGTGGAAACCGGTATTCTTGGAGCATAATAAAAACCCCGGATAATATTCCAGGGTTCTTGTAGTTTCGTTGAATTACATATTTGCTAGGGTGTGTTGACAATAATGGGTTTTATGAATTTTTGAAATAATTTTTTGATAATCTAGGAAGCAGAATTCGTCGCTTGCTGTAGGCAAGCAAGAATTTTGTTGACAACGAGTATCAGAAAATTAGTCAAAAAGGCACGAAACAGCTTATTGTCGACATACCCTGGCTTACATCCATTCGTGCCCATGCAATTTAACATGAGCCGCAAACCTTACATAATGGCCATAATCGCCACTGTTCATTATCGCAATTGCTTCCTCGCCGCCAGTGTTGACCCGCTTCACTATAGCTTCGCAAGTATCCTCCGGCATTTCTAGCATCCTGTTTGCAACAATTTCCATAAAGTTTTTGGGGCACGGCATTCCATATTCGTCAAAGAATAATTTTACCTGTCTTTTGGTTTTGCCTGCATGTAGCTTGGGATTGTAGTTATAGGGGCCGGGGAAAGACATCATAGACACGGTACTTGCTAAATCCCAATATCGTGTTCCCGGACAAGCCTGTTCAAAGTCAAACAAACCGGCCAATCGGTCATTGATAAATACAAAATTCCAGATAGCGGCATCAGCATGGCAAATGACTTCCGGTGTGTCATTAGAGAAATGAGGATGTGTCCATCCGGCTTCAATCGCTCTTGGCAAAAACCCTACGGACACATCATGCAATTTACGCATAAACCGTGCGGTATCAATGACGCATTGGTCTGAATGAAGGCATGGGTGGTCATGAGGATAATCCGGCCCCATGGTTTTACCAGGCAGGTAGGAAAACATATCCCTACCCTGCTCATCTATTCCCAAAAACCTAGGAACACCGGGCATCCCCTTTTCTTCTAGATACAGTAGATACTTGCGTACCATGGGATGCTGTGCTGCTGCGGCTTTATGAACAATGTCACCAATTCTTACGGTTTTGTTTCTGGTGCTGCCACCGTCGGTTAATCCGCCGCCGGTTAATATTTTTTCTTCCATCGTGATGGCTCCTTTTCAAAATAATGTTAGCGTATTTGAAACAAAGCCAGTTCGCATTTTAGCGACAAGTCTACTCTGTGCAATTGTCGCTAAGCGGAATGGCTTTGCACAGAGCGGGTAGACATGAGATACCTTATACAAATATACATTTGGGCAATCCTCCTTCCTTGGTTCTGCTATCGTATCAAGGGCAACATACACCCCCCCGGTTGAACGTTGGCTTTGATACAATTGCAGGAAGCCTTGACCAGTATTCTGGACTTTTACGCTGCTAGAGAATGATTATCACATAAATCTGTACTGTAACCTTGCAAAAATATCTTGCTTTCGCTTGCGCCATTTGAAGTGTACCCCGAAAGCAGAACCTTAACACGATTGCATATGTTTCGTGTTAAGGTTCTACTTTCTGATGAAAATGCTTATACCATCCCTATTAAAGCGGGATTTTCCATTTTAAGCAAAATATAGAGACGGACTACAAATCGTAACAATGCAATCAACGAAAACTCCATGCCGATTACAAAAGTGATAAAATTTTTATTCCATAGCTTTTTAATTGATATATCCTTGTCCATTAAAGATACCACATAATTCTCCAGGACGAAAGTCTGCCCTTTAGTATGAAGTTTTTTTACAATTTTTTTGTTATGCTGTTTTCCAACGTTTGAGGTTTGGTATGCCTTCTTTGCATTGTTTGCTAGCTTCTTCTTGTGAAAAACCAAAGCCTACCATGATAAGAGTGACGTCTTCAATCATTTTTTCCAATGTACAACTTGGGTTTGTAAAAACCCCCTTGTCATAACAGTCTTTGCAGTAATCCACGCTTTCACTTCCGTTTGCCTCTGTTCCGTACACGGTTTCCGCCATAA